>OHTF01000025.1_pt1 | contig 86139 bp, 90 predicted proteins | sample 1578811 | NCBI WGS metagenome assembly OHTF01 (sample SAMEA3879571, study PRJEB24766) | human gut metagenome | biome: human-associated habitat; feature: feces | place: USA | collected 1985/1987
TTTATCCACTCGCTTAGTACCCTGCATTACTGCAACGCACCGAGTTTAGCTACACAGCTCACTGGCGATTACTGTGGCCGGACTTGCACCGGCTAGTGTGGTCCAGCTTTGCTGGACGCACTGCATGAAAAAAGCCGGAGGCGATAGCCCCCGGCTTTTTGCTTTTGGTTTCCAAGTAACGCTGGTAGTGCTCAGCGACCTCAACACAGATGCTTGATGAAATAGCCTATCTTCAGTTCAGCAACCTGTTAAGTCTTCCTGATTCAGCGAGCTTTAGGTGTTCCGTTTTGTCAAGCTCTCCATAGGCGTAGATTCCCGTTCTGATCACGGTATATGTATATCTTAGCATAGGCTCATCGAAACACCATCACCTTCGTTCAGCGACCATGGCGTTTGAGGTGCTTTCAAAGCGCTACTCAAAGACAGATATCCCCTGGTGCTGTTCAGCAACCGTAGCAGATCGGGTGGTTCTCAAACGATGTAACCACCGACAAGATAATCGGTGCGTTCAGCAACCATGGCAGATCGGGCGGTTCTCAAACCCAGGTGGTTGCGGGTAATACCTATTGGTAGTTCAGCAACCATGGCAGACCAGGCGGTTCTCAAACTTGCTGTCTAGGGTTGGAGCGATCGCGCCGTTCAGCAACCGTGGCAGAATATGCCGTTTGATCTGGGCATTCCTATTTCAAAGAACTGCAAAATCTGCCAGGTCTTCTTGTTTCTGCGACCCGCCCGGTCGTTTTTTCGATCGGGCTCTCGGATCTCCGCAAGCGTCTATTCCCGCCCTGACGGCGGTATGGATACATTATAGCAAGAGGCTTTGTCAGGTTGCAATCTCGGGAGAGAGATAGAAATTAATTCAGGAAATGAGTGAATTGCTCGAAAAACTCTATATCACCCTGCAAAATATCGAGATTCTGCGCGTATCATTGAGGTTACAAAAAAGAAAGGAAACAAACACAATGGAGCTGGAAAACAACGAAGAGGGAAACGGGAAAGGCAACAAGAAACGTATCGCGATCATCGCCGTAGTCGTCGCTGCGATCATCGCTGTAGTCGTCGCTGCGTTCCTCCTACTCTCCCCTCACGAGCCGGAGGCATCCTCTATCAAGGACGCTGCCACCACAACGCAGGAACAGCTCGATGAGGAGGCGATGAAGAGCAGGCTGTGGGTCTCGGTTGCCAACACGATCTACGCCGACTCCGCAACCGACACGTGCTATGCCACCGACAAGGACGGAAACAAGATCACCGTGCTCGACAACCGCGAGGAGAACAGCCGCGACATCTCGTATACCGTGACCTTGGAAGACGGCACTGAGATCTATCAGTCGGAGATCATCAAGCCCGGTGACGGGATCGAATCGCCCAAGCTCTCCCAGCACCTCGAACCAGGGACCTACAGCATCATCGCCACTGCTCAGGGGTACGATGCTGAGAGCCATAACGCAGCTGGCGGAACTGTCGCTGCGCAGTCAACACTGGTAGTCAAGTAAAGGAGAATCATCATGGCTATCGTATCATCCATCAAGCAGGGCGCTGCACGCTACGCAGCATCCGCCCTCATCGCAGCCGGTCTCATCGCCGGCGGTGCAGCCGCAGTGGCAGCAACCCCTGCCGATGCTTTCGCACTGAGCCCTTCCACCGTCGCTGGTCAGATGTCCGACGGTTCCGGCAACACCGCTTCCACTGCCGTTTGGCTGCAGGCTGACACTGACAAGCTGATTGTCGCCGCCCCCACCCAGATCAACATGATCGTGCAGGCAGACGGCACGATGACCGGCCCTTCCGCTGCTGCAACCCAGATCAAGAACGGATCTGCCTTCGGCATCCACGTTTCCAAGATCCAGACCACTGCCAAGAACAGCTTCGCGCTTGAGTCCACCGCCAAGGCGAACGACTCCGCAAGCGTCACCATCACTCCCGGCGCAGGCACCGCCGTCAACCTCGCCGACACCCTCTCCGGCATGGCAATCACCGCCGGCACCGACTGGAACATGGCAAAGGTGGGCGCAACCGGCGCTGACATCAACCTGGCAACCGTCGGCAAGCTGTCCAACATCACCAAAGACCTCGCCGCAAACCAGCAGTTCGCCCAGATCGACTGGACTTTCGCAGCCGGCAACACGAAGTAGGATCGGCAACAACCGATTTCCAGCAATGGGAGCACTGCGCTCCCATTGCCTGCATTGAAAGGATTGGCTATGAACATAGCTTTCAAGAAGACCATGCCGTTTGCACTTGCAGCGGCTATCGCTGTGTCCGGGGGCTCTTTAGCGCTCATTCCCGGCACTGCCATGGCTGACACGCAAGGCTCGACCGTGCTCAGCCTGAGGGCTGTGGACAATCCTTTCAATGCAGGCACAGACCAAAGGTTCACCATCAACGAGGGTGAGGATCTCACGCTCAGCGGGGACATCACCGGCGGGTTCGGGGACGTCACGTACCGTTGGTACGTCTCCTCGGACGGCGGGAAGCATTGGGACCTCGTTGAGGAAGCTCATGGAACCTCGCTCGACCTGAAGAACATGAAGGTCGGCGAGTACATCTACCGGCTCGTTGCATCCGATATGTACAGCAACACCGCCCATCAGGACTTCTATGTGACTGTGAAGGGCAACGGGATCGCGGATTCCGTGGCTGAGGCGGTCTCCAATGCGGTGAAGACCGGGGACTCGCTTCCGATTGCCGGGATTGCAGGCATCGCAGTCGTTGCTGCGGGGGCTGCCGGAGTTGCAGCCAAGAAGCGCCGTGAGGGCAAGGAGGACGCACGATGATAAGCGCATCCAAGACACTCAAGAAGAACCTGTCCATCGCGGTTGCGACGGTTTTCCTCGCTGTGGCTGCCTTCGCTTGCTGGGCAATCGAACCTTCCAAGGCTTATGCGGATACCACGGACAGCCATCTCACGGTGGCTTCCGAGGTGCATGTGCTGGTGGACAGTGAGGGAAACGTCACCATCCCCAATGCCACCGTGACCAACGACGGCACATGCGCTGCCTACATCATGGGGTGCTCTTCCCCCGATGGGCTGGGCTGGACCTGCGATGCCGTGGGAAAGCGCATCGAGGTGGGTCAGAGCATCACTGCCACATGGAGGTCTGCGGGACCGGTGTCAGATGAGATCGCGGCGCAGCTGGGTGAGGAGCCCTACTATGCGGGCAACTTGACGTATACCTATACGGACGGCGATTTGAAGGGCACCGTCTCGCTCGACAACACCGATCCTACCGTCGGGGACACGATCACGGCAACCGTAACCGGTGCCAATGTGCCCGATGACAAGCTCACTTACCAGTGGGTCAAGGTGAAGGACGGCTCGGAGACCTCCATCGACGGAGCTACGGGTTCCACCTATACCGCAACCGACGACGATGCCGGGTACGAGCTCGTCTGCAAGGTGAGCTCCACCGACGACGTCTGCCAGGGCACGATCTGCGGGGCTACCGGGGCTGTGAAGAAGATCCAGGCTTTCGCTGTGTACTCGGCGGATGACGGCTCGCTGAGCTTCTATAAGCGGGCGGAAGTGCCGAAGCAGGGCACGATGTACCTCGGAAAGAGGGCGACCGCCGTTTACACCGGCCTTGAGAACATGACCTCGATACCCGGATGGATGCTCAACTACAGTAAAGACATCAAGACCGCGATAGTCTACGACGAGGGCATCTCGCCGATCGGCACGGGACATTGGTTCGCGGAGCTCCGGAACATGAAGACGGCGGAGGTCTCCAAACTGGACATGTCGAAATGCCAAACGATAAGCTGCATGTTCTCCGACTGCACCTCCCTTACCTCCCTCGACCTGTCGACCTGGAACACGCGTAGCCTTACGGACATGAACCAGGCTTTCCAAAACTGCACGTCGCTCACAAAGCTGAACGTCTCCGGATGGGACGTCTCGAAGGTAACGAACATGACCCTCGCCTTCGCCGAGGACAGGGCGCTCTCCTCCCTCGACCTGTCGACCTGGGACAACTCGGCCGTAACTTCCATGAAAGACGTATTCTCCATGATGGACTCGTTAAACGAGGTCTCGCTGGGAAGCAAATTCAAATTCGTCGGGACAAGCCCGTTCCTGCCCGACCAGACGGGCCACGTGGCAGGGGCCGACGGCAAGTGGTACGACACCGACGGCAACGGCTATGCGCCTGCCGACATCCCGTCCAACAAAGCCATGACGTATTACGCAAGTAAGGATTTAGTGCCAGGGATTACTATTTCAGGCAACGCAGAAGTCGGTGAGACTTTAACGGCTACCGTAAATAATCTCTCTGAAGAGGAAATTACTGGCTATCAATGGTACACGGTAGATGATTCAAGTAACGAAACGGCCATTGCTAATGCAACCGCTCATACTTATACCGTTACTGCCAATGAGGTTGGTAAGAAAATCCTTTGTAAAGCATTCTATAAAAACGGCTCTGCAACAAAGAATGTAAAAACTACTCCTACAGATAACGTCACACCACAAAAAACCGCATTTGCTGTCTACTCTGCAGATGACAATAGTCTGGATTTCTATAAGCGTACCGAAGTGCCTACAGCGGGTAGCACCTTTGAAGGGAAGACAGCTACTGCGGTTTACACGGGGATTGAGACGTATACCTATACTCGGAACCTTCCTTGGAACGGCTATGCCTCCAAGATCAAGACGGCTACTGTTGTCGATGATGGGCTTCAGCCCAAGAGCACTGCATCTTGGTTTACAAATTGCAAGAGCATAACACAGTGCGATATGTCCAAGCTCGACACCTCCACCCTCGCCGACGCATCCGGTATGTTCTACAACTGCTCCTCCCTCACAACGATCGGCGACCTCTCAAGCTGGGATGTCTCCAACCTCGCCAACGCGTCCCATATGTTCGACGGCTGCTCAAAACTCACCACGATCGGCGACCTCTCAAGCTGGAACATCTCCAAGATGACCAATGCGAGCAGCATGTTCAGCCGCTGCTCCTCCCTCACAACGATCGGCGACCTCTCCGGTTGGGATGTCTCCAACCTCGCCAGCTCACAATGGATGTTCTTCAACTGCTCTAGGCTTTCAGTGAACTGCTCAAGCTGGGACGTTTCCAAGGTCACCAATCATAGCAACTTCAACACCAACGCCCCTGGTGTGATCCTTCCGTTGGCTTGGCAGACCTCAAGCGACGAAGGCGATGAGAATTCTGCGATCGCCCCGCTTTGCGAAGAGCAGGGAAACGGAGATGCGTTGAGCGTTCCAAGCGAGAACGATAACAATGATGCCGACGAGGCAGCAAGCAAGACCGATGGCAAAGCGTCTGCCGATAGTGAGACGGAGGGCAGCAACACGGCATCTGCTACTGACGAGGCAGGCGCAAAAGAAGAAGAGGCGCCTGGCGACGTTGCGCAGGAAGTCCCCATCGCAGCTTGATATTCGCAATTGAATGCGGATATGGAAAAGCCCAGAGGTGCTTGCCTCTGGGCTTTCTTGGTTGTTGGGAGAGTTTGACGTATCTGGACGGAGTTCAGCAACCTGCACGGTTTTCCTGGTTCAACGAATGCAAGGCACTCTCCGCAGGCGTATTCCCGACCTGACGGCGGTATGGGTGCATTTTAGCACTTTTGCTTGGGAGGGTGTTGGTTGGGGATCTTCGGCTGGGCGTTGACACTCTCCCACTGCTTCGAAGGTTTCTGCTTAGGCTTTGGAGAAAGGGATTGTTGCCGTTGGGGGTTTTGGGCGGCTAACGCAATGGTTTTATGGTGTTGCAGCGTTGGGTTGCTGGGTTGTGAGGTTGTTGAAGCTCATGCACGGCAGCGCTTGCTAGCATCCCCCCTAGAGGGGAATGCGCTGCGCTTCCCACACCTCGCGGCTTGCTTTCCAGATGAGTTTGCCGTAATAGTGGCTGTAATTGGAAAGGTTTACCAGAGCTGCTGGTAGAATATGCATTAGCTTTGGGAACAAACAAATTGTCTCAGGCAGCAACTTTTGCCTTGCTGTAGATGGGAACGGCGGTACGACGAGGGAGCGTTTCCAGCTACGGCAAGGAGTCACCATATTCGCAACCGAATGCGAATATGGTATTGGGTTACCGGGTTGTTGAGGTGCTACCCCACTACCCTGCGCTGCCGTTGATCAGCAATGAGGCTCACGCACAGCTAATAATCCGGGCTGCGGCACCCTCATCAAGAGGAAGGAGAAGGATGGGCTTTTACTCTACGAAAATGCCGGACGACTTCGAGAGCTACTTCAGCAAATGGGTTGCCGGCGAGATGACTCAAAAGCAAATCGCCGACGAGCTGTGGGTATCCCAATCCGTCGTCTCGGATTGGATAGCGGGATTTCGCGAAAAGCTCAACCAGGACAAGATTCGCCGCGCCGATCAGATCGAAGGGTTTTCTTCCGTTCTCGAAAAGTACTCACATGGCGAAATCTCGCAACGTGAGGCAGGCAAGATGCTCGGCATCTCCCATACCGCGTTCAGAACGTACGCCAGGAAACACCTCGGCGATACCAAGGAAGAAGCTCAATCTCAGATCGGGCTCGACGTGCGGGCGGCTGAGGTTCGCGACGCAAGCGAGGCAGCCGCAAGGGCAACAAACAGTGAGCATATCGAAAACGACAAGGATGCACGGCAACAGTGAAAGGGATATTTAAGATGGATTATTCGAACGGTATCACGGTATTTATCGGTAACGAGGGGTTTTATGCAGAGGGCGAGTTGCGAGACCGTGCGATCACCTTGCCTGTAAGCGGATCGGAGCTTCAGGGGTTCTTGGAAGGCAATGGATTGGTTACGCCGATGCATGAGGAAACCTATATCGCAGACTTTCTCGATGGGGTCCCATTCGACCATCCTGAGATTTTCGCCCATGCGACCGCCGAGCAGATGAACATACTCGCACAGCAGCTCAAGATGGCCGATCCTGACGATCTCGATAAAGTTGAGGAATGGATCGATAGCTTCCATACCCCCAAGAATATCACTCAGCTTATGAACCTCATTGAACAAGCCGACCTCATTGAGAAGGTCGACTTCGAGTACAAGGATGGCGACACCCCTGAGGAAAACTATGCGTTCTATGTGCTTGATGAAAACCCTAAGCTAAAGGAGAGCATCGAAGCCGCAGGCATCGCGATCGACTACAAGAGAACCGGTTACGATCGTTCCATCATCGATGAGGTAACCCTCACTGACAGCGGATTCTTCGTTGACAGCGGTGAGGCCCCGAACTTGAACATGTACAGCCTTGATGAGCTTAAAGAGCTCATCGGCGAGGAATACGACCGTCAAGATGACAAGGGCTTCTTCAACGAGGAGCAGGTTGGACTATCTGACATGATGGGCACTTTGCGCGATGCTGCTGAGCATAAGCACGATACCCGCGATAACACCCATTCCCATGATATTGACGCACGTTAGGCTTTGCGGGCAACGAACAAGGGCGACATGCGCTTCTGCGCTGCCGCCCTTCGTTTTCTCCCGTTGCCGAGAACCAAACAAATCAAAACAAGATATACAGATGATTTAACTTTCTGTATATCTTAATTATACGCCTGACCTGGGCATTTGTAAATAGAACCAGCAGGCATAAGGAGGTATATTTCATGAGCGACTTTGCTGCTGTTGCCGAGAGTGATAGGTTCCCTGCAAAGTGGGCTGCGGGCGATGCGAAGGAAAACGAGCTTGTCCTGTCGGCTGACTTCGGCGAAGGCACTTTCCTTTCCGGCAGCGTATGGGAAAGCGCGGAAGGCGATGAAAAACCGTGGCATTGCATCTTCCGCTTCTCGCAGGAGGACATGGGGATCGATGATCAAGGATTCGATACCCATGAGGAAGCTGTGCTTGCCGTTGAGGGGTACTTCGGTTCAGCGGGATACGATGTCGATAAGATGAGCCGTGCGGATGCTCTGCTCGCATTGGAAGCCGAGCAGGCTGACGGAAAGATCAGCACCAAGGATGCGCTTGCCTTGGCCCGTATTGCCATGCGGACCGATCAGGGGCTCTACAATGCGCGCACCGGTACCGTATTGATGCCGAGCGTTGACGTTGAGCGTGGACGCGTCATGGGCATCTACCGTGCCGAGGTTAAGCTTTCGGAGATCGTTGATCCGAAAAGCTGCGAGGTTATCCGCAACGCTTGGAAGCATGCGTCGTTCTACGAGCCGGACCGGTGGCATGATGGGGAGATCGGCTTCTGCCCTACCCGCAACGAGCATTCCGCCATCGACTACATCGTGAGGGCCATGGAGAAGGACGGATGCGGATGGTGCTTTGCCGACGAGTGCAGCATCTCCGCGAAATGCGGCTTGGTTCCCGATAGGTACGTTTCGGTGCAATATGCTCCGGACAACCTGGATGAGATCGATGAGGGAAAAGATGCGCTCGGTTGGGGTGACTTTCTGGATGCCGCAGAGGGGAACGCTTCGTATGCCATGCGGCTTGTCGATCGATGCGAGTGGCAGTCGCCCTTCACTTTGGCAGATGAGGATGAGCGCAACGGAGAGGCTGTTCGGTTCGGCGGTCAGCTCTTCTGCTCGAATGGGCATTCCCTTGACGATTTCGACGTTGCTTCCGCTGATGGGCAGATCGGGCTTTCGGACAGGACCGACGAGCTGCGCGATGCTGCGCAGAGGCAGGCATCGGTCAGGGGCTTTTCGCCATTCGCAGTGCGTGAGGGCGGAGAACGTTAAGGTGTTGGGTTGCTGAGGCGTTACCCCACTACCCTTCCCTGCTGTTGAGCAAAGATTGGGCTCACGCACAGCTGATGTTGCCGGCTGCAGGGCTTAAAGGTGATGCACTCGCTTACGCTCGTTGAGCCGCTGCGCGGATCGATACGCTCGCTTTGCTCACTGATTTTTGAAAGAAAGGAATGGTTATATGATCCTTGTTCTGGCTGAGAAGCCGTCTGCCAAGAAGAACTTCGCCACCGCACTTGGAGGCACCGCAGGCAGATACAACGGCGAGGAATACAAGATATGCGCATTGAGAGGGCATCTGCGCGGGTTGAAAGACCCTGAGGAACAGGTGCCGGACGACTACCACGATGAAGTAGCCGAGTGGTCAACAAGGCACTTGCCATGGGATTTGACCCGTTTTGCATGGGAAAAGCAAACTAAAGACGGATGCGATGGCATCCTGAAGGAGCTCAAGGAAGAGCTCTCGGACGTCGACGAGGTGGCTATCGCAACCGATGACGATCCGTCAGGCGAGGGCGAGGTCCTTGCTTGGGAGGCTCTTGAATGGTGCGGTTGGCATGGGAAGACATCCCGCATGTACTTCCCGGACGAGGCGCCGAAATCGGTGCAGAAGGCGTTTTGCACTAGGAAGCGCATCGAGAGCATGGAAGCAGACGGCGACTTCCAGAAAGGTTTTCTTCGTGACAGATGGGACCTCTCATCGATGCAATTCGTTCGCGCTGCGACCTCGATCGCACGCGGGAAGGGCTACAGGGCGACCGTTCGGCAAGGACGGCTGAAAAGCGTCATCGTGGCTCTTGTGGCACGGCAGCAAGAGGCTTATGAGAGCTACGTGAAGAAGCCGTTCTTCGAGGCTCGCTTCAAGGATGCGAACGGCAATATGTTCGCACGCAAGGTTGAGGACCCATCCGAGATTCGCTTCGACAGCAAGGAGAAGGTCAACCTGTCCGCACTCCATGAGTCGGATGTCGTCGAGGACTCAAGGGTTTCCAAGCGCACTGCACCTGGCAAGCTGCTCGATTTGGCTGCGCTTTCCGCTATCTTGGCGCGAAACGAGGGGTTCAAGCCAGAATCGGTGCTGAAGACCTACCAGAACATGTACGAGGCGCAGGTTGTGTCGTATCCCCGTACCGAGGACAAGACGGTCACGCCTGAGCAGTTCGCCGAGCTTCTGCCGCTCGCAAAGCGAATCGCCGACGTTGTGGGCATCGACGCATCGCTGCTCACGCATACCGAGCCGCGCAAAACGCATGTTAAGGAAGGCGGGGCCCACGGCGCCAACCGCCCCGGTCCCAATGTGCCAGGCTCTTTGGAGAACCTTGCCAAATACGGCAAGGAGGCTCAGGCAATCTACGAGACGCTTGCCAAGAACTACCTTGCCATCCTCTGCGAGGATTACGAATACGAGCTTGTGAAGGGGCATATTGCGGACTTCCCCGAATACATTGGAGACACGCGCGTTCCGATTCCCGGCAAGGAAGGCTTCAAGAAGGTATTCGATGCAGACAGCGAGTCCGCAGACGATGCCGAGGAGGAAACCGGCAAGGGATTCTCCGACACTGCCGTGCCTTATGTCCATGAGGGTGCGAACCAGCGGCCGCAGAGGCCTACCATAAAATGGCTGAACAAGCAGCTTGAGAGGCACGGCGTGGGTACCGGTGCCACACGCACCTCTACCCTTGCCGACATCTCAAAGTCCGGTATCGAGAAGTCGCTTCTTGCAGAGAGCCGTGGCAACCTCTCCTTGACGGAGTGCGGAAAGGTGAGCTATGCGCTTATCGATGGGTGCCGCATTGCGGATCCTTCGGTTACCAAGGAGCTTTTCGACAAGATGGAGCTGGTCGGCGACTTCAATCTCGATCCTGAGGATGTGCTTGAAGAGGTTGCCGATATGGTTGCCCACGATGTCAAGGTCATGGAGGCAAACGCCTCGAAGCTCGACTCGATGCAATTCACCCTCGGCGGCGATCCTGTTGGGGACTGCCCCAAATGCGGTGAGCAGGTGCTCTTAGGCGACAAGGTGGCAACCTGCTCATCCATCAAGCGCGAGAAGGGCGCCGACGGCAAATGGAGCATGGTTGCCGGCTGCGGGTTCTCCTTCTTCCGAGAGATCGCGCATAAGAAGCTCGACAAGAAGCAGGTGGAGGCAATCGTCTCCGGCAAGCGCACAGGGCTCATCAAGGGCTTTGCAGGGAAAAGCGGCAAGGCGTTCGATGCGTACCTTGAGCTCGATCCCAACGACCTCAAGGTTAAGTTCGTGTTCCCATCCAAGAACGCCAAGGCAATCGGCAAGTGCCCGCGATGCGGAAAGGACGTTCTGCTGACCGACAAGACCATCACCTGCTCCTCAAACAAAAGCGAGAAGGGCGATGACGGCAAATGGCATTCAGTTGCCGGCTGCGGCTTTCGCTTCTTCAGGGAGATCGCGCATAAGAAGCTCACCGACAAGCAGGCGCAAACGCTTCTCGATAAGCATGAGACAGGGCTCATCAAGGGATTCAAAGGGAAGAACGGCAGCACGTTCGACGCAAAGCTCAAGCTCGATGTCGTCGAGTGCAGCGTGACCTTCGATTTTCCCGACAGCAAGAAGAAAAAGCGATGAGATGAGAAGAGCCGAGGGCGCTTTGCCTTCGGCTCTTTTGGGTTTTGCGGGTGTTTTCATCGAACACAGCTAACAGGTTCAGCGATCTTGGCAGGGCGGTTGGTGCCGGAGAATCCCTTGCCGGTTTCCGCATCGGCTCCTGCCAAGTTGTCGGATCTCCAAAGTGCGCCGTTGAGGCATGTCGTCTTGTCGATTTGCATCGTTGTTCTCCCATCTCTTACCACAAATAAGCGCTTTCAGCGCCTCATCAGCAGTATATTTCCGCTTCTTGATCGGCTCTTCCGGCATATTCGCATTTGAATGTGAATATGGGGTGCCGGCTGTTATGTTGCCTTTTAATGTTGACACTCTCCCACTGCTCCGGAAATTTCCGCTAAGGCTTTGAAGAGAAGGTTCTTGTTGTTGGGAGTTTTGGGCAGCTGCCGCAGTGGTTTTATGTTGTTGTAGCGTTGGGTTGCGAGGCCGTTGGGTTGTAAGGTTACTAGGGCTCACGCATGGCAGCGCTTGCTAGCATCCCCCTCAGAGGGGAATGCACTGCGCTTTCGGGTGCAACGGCTTGCTTTCCAGATGGGTTTGCCGTAATAGTGGCTGTAATTGGAAAGGTTTACCAGAGTTGCTGGTAGAATATGCATTAGCTTACTAAATGAGGAGGGATGCCGTATGGCACAGCCTACGCAGGCGGAACTTGACAGTATCTTGAACACCGACATCACGTACAGGTACCAGATGCTCAGCAGAATGAAAGCGGATTGCGAATACGCTCTGAAAGCGGGCAGCATGAGGCATCTTTGGGCGGAGAACGACCCTGAGAAGCAGATTGCCTGCATGCGTGCCATCTGGGAGTCGTTCCCTGACGATGCGAAGCCGGAATGGATCGGCAAAGAGGAGATCGATCAGCTTGCCGTGCAGATGGGGGTTGCCGTGCGCGGCGTTGTATTCCCTGTTGGTGAGGAGCCGCGCACGGTGTACAGCGATCTGAACAACTCGCTTGAGCAGATGCAGATGGCGGTTCAAGGACACATCGAGAACGTCAACGTGCTTCGCGATGAGGGCATCGACCTGTGGGTCAACGACGAGGGAATGTTCACTGGGGAACCGAACCGTGCGCTTTTTACCACTGAAAGTATGGCTAAGGTCGGGTACATCAGCCAGTTCAGCCAGCCGGGTGCCCCTATGGATGCGGCTAAGGAGAACGACCTGCACTCCGTCCTCTTCGGCAATGTGGTTGCATTGGGATTCGATGAGGCCAACGGCGAGATCGCGAGCCTGACCGACGAGCAGGCTTCGTTTGCCATCAATCAGCTTGGGGACAAGGACAGCGGGCGCAACGCCATTGATACGCTCAATGTTATGCGCAGCTTCGGGGAGAATCAGACACCAACCCGATCGGATGTCGAGGCGATAGCCGCCGTCAACAGGGAGTTCGCCGACTATGCTGTTGAGGATGCCGAAGGGTTCTCTACTCCTATGAGCGAGCATCCTGAGCTTTTGGAAGATTTCGAGCAGGATCTCGAGGACAACGAGGACTTCGGCTACGACCTGTCGAGCATGGCTTCCGACACAAGGGATGCCGCATCGCATGAAAGCGATTCGCGGGACATGCAGGACCTCGGGCTCGGTGACGATGCGCGGTAGGAACTTCCGTTAGATCTTTGATCAGGACGACTTTGGGCATTTTGCCTAGGGTCGTTCTTTTTTCGCTCTGACTTTACTGTACTCTATAGGTTTCATTCATGGAACGAATAGGTTACAGCGGCCATTCGCGTGTCCCTCCCCCACAAGCAGCCCAGCAGGTCGTATCATTATCACAACTGGAAAAGTTGATAAGGGAATCCAACCGAAAAGCACTGCTTGCTGCTTCGCAGACAGGTGATGATTTGGCTGCGGCTGCTTAATATTCGCAATTGAATGCGAATATTAGCATACACAAGAACAGCCCGGAGGCATTTTGCTTCTGGGCTGTTCTTGTTTGCATTGATGTTTACCTTGACTTTAGCTTTGGGCTGTTAGCTTTTGCTTTACGGACTCGAACGCAGCTTTCATCGCTTTGTTTCCCCATGTAAGCCTGCGGATCGTAAGGTCTTCAGTCTTTGACCTGCGGTTTTGCTGGGAGTTCTCGGCTAGGCGCTGGTGCTCTTCTCTGCTCCGGAGGTTTCTGCTTAGGCTTTGGAGAGAAGGTTCTTGTTGTTGGGAGTTTTGGGCGGCTTTCGCGGGGGTATCCTGCGTTTGGTACAATTGGATGGTCTCCTTACTGTAGGTTTTGTCTGCAGTTATCATGGCAGGTGCCCTTCTTGGTCGTGGGGGTGCCTGCTCTTTTTGCTGTTCGCGCTTTCGGGGCGTAGTTGTCCTGAAAGCTTTTTATTGGAGGTGTTGTTGATGGCAAAGACTGTTGCCAGCATCGAGGCTCAGATCGCTGCGCTTATGGCGGAGAAGAAAGAGCTGGAGATTGCGGAGAGGAAAGCCGATAAGGACGCACTGGGCGTTGCCGAATCGATAATCGGGAAAATCGTTTTGCGTATCGTAGATGCGGATTGGAAGCGTATAGATCCCGCACTGCTTGAAGGTTGGCTCGATGAGCGGAGCGATAAGATACGGGAAGCTGTGCTTTCCGATGAGCTGGAGCGTGCGGATGCGCTCAGGAGGATCAAGAAGCTCAAGTAGCTCCTTGATCCTGCCTCGATACGTTGCGAATGAAGAAGACCCCAGGCACCGATGGTGCTTGGGGTCTTCTTTGTGTTGCGATGTTAAGAAATGAAAATGAGCAAGTTCAGCAACCGTGGCAGATCAGGCAGGTCTCAAACTGACAAGCTGGGCTCCTACATGCAGGTGGAGTTCAGCAACCATGGCAGATTACCTGGTACTGAAACAACGACGAACTCATGGGTTACACCATCACCGTTCAGCAACCATGGCAGATTACCTGGTACTGAAACTGATACATCCGAAAACTGCGCATGAGCTGGGACGTTGTATCTCAAAGTACCGAAAAATCTGCCTGGTCTTCCTGTTTCAACGAGCGGTTTCCGCGATTTTCTCTTGGAAGGTACGCTCTCCGCAGGCGTATTCCCGCCCTGACGGCGGTATGGGTGCATTATAGCAGATTTCAGTTGCGATTCTTTGGGTCTTGAACCGGTTCCCATCTGATTGGATCGACCAACGCTATATAGCTGCCAAGCCCGTAGAACGTTGGGTCTCCTTTCCTGTAAAAGGCAATGCATTGCGTCGTTTCGCCTTCTGCTTCGACCAACCTCAACCGAACGTCCACCGACTTCAAGGCATCGCTCAAGGATGGGCTGCCTGCATCGCTTTGCAGACCGAGCATTCCCGCTTCAAGCCAGATGTCCATATAGTTCGGCTTTGAGGAATCGTCCTCGTAAACCCCGAGCAGATGCTCACCTTGGAACATGTCCTTTTCGCTTCGAGGAAGAAACCGGCTGTACTTATCCGGATTCTTGGCATGGATTCGCATGCCACCGAAGACAAAGCCCAAGCACTGTGCATCTTCCCTCAACTTGGCGGCTCCACCAGTCTTCGCTACTGCCTCGTCGGGGAAACCGAACTGGTAAAGCGGATTCTTCTCGGTAAGCTTCGTGATTTCCAAATCGTTTACTGCTTGGTCAAGCGCTTCCACTATGAGACTTGTTCGGTTCGCACCTGTCCTTTTTGCCAACTTATCGTAGTGCTCTAGGAGCTCATCGGGCATCCTCACCGTTATCTGCTTCGTCATGTTTTTCCTTTCCAAACTACAAAAGAAGTCAGCAGAATGCATTGCAATTAGTATAATTGCAAGAGAGTCTTTAAGGGACTTGAACAGCGAATTGCGTACTGAAAGAAACAAGCATGGGAAAATCAAGGGTATTCAACCGGCAGCTCGACCCGAAGCTGATAGGGGCAAAGATCACCCGGCTCAGGACCGAGGCGGGATTGGGAAGGAAGGGCCTTGCCGATGCGATGGGCGTTGCCGTCACCTCCGTTAGGGCCTACGAGATCGGCAAGGTATGCCCGGAATACGAGCATCTTCTGCCGATTGCCCAGGCCCTTGGCGTGGCAAGGGAAAGCCTCTGCATCTACTCTTTCTCAAACATCGGCGAAGTGCTCGCTGCACTGAAATCGCTTTGCGAAGACTACGGGGTCATGCACCTGACCTCAGACGAGGCACAAGGCCCTTGCTGCCTTATTCCTACCAGCGAGTTCATGGTTCAGCTCTTCTCAGATTGGCTTTCGGTCACGGAGCAGGTGCGCTCCGGCCGCATGTCGGTTGCCGACATGCTCTCTTGGCAGGACAGGTACCGGCAAAGCTACAGCCAAGAAGACTTTCCCAGAAGATGCTCCTTCGAGTTGAAGGACAAGCGTCCTGAGGCAAGCGGCAATGCTGGCTTCTCTGCTTGGCTCCTCTCCAAGGAGCTTCCGGCGTTGCGGAAGCAGCGTGGGATCCTGCAGGGCGACTTTGCGAATCTGCTCGGCATCAGCGTGGCGAAGTACCGGAGCTTCGAGCAAGGGCGGCAGTTGCCCGATGACGGGCTGCGGCACCGCATCGCCCGACAGCTAGATGTGCCTGCCAGCTCTTTAGTGTTCTACGATTTCCTGAATCCCCTGCAGGCGGCGCATGCCCTCTTCCAGCTTAGCAACATGATGCATTGGGTTCCGAGACGATGCACAGTTGGCAAATCCACTATGACTTGCCTTGCAACAGGATGAGCTGATCTTCGCAATCGGATGCGAATTTGGGGAGAATGACGGCGGAGATGCGTTCTGGGTTCAGCGAGCGTGGCTTGGGAGGGTGTTGCCGTGAGGTTTTCGGCTGTGCATTGGTGCTCTCCACTACTCCGGAGGTTTCTGCTTAGGCTTTGGAGAGAGGATTGTTGCTGCTGCGGGCGTGGGCGGCTGACGCAGGACTTTTGCAATGGTATAATGGTGTCATACATCAGAAGACGCTGACTCCGTCTTCCCAAGCCCAGCAGGACGGCAATCCGAGCTGGGCTTTTTTATTGTCGATGACGGGTTTTCACACGCTTCCCGTACTCACGGCTTGCTTTCCAGATGAGTTTGCCGTAATAGTGGCTGTAATTGGAAAGGTTTACCAGAGCTGCTGGTAGAATATGCATTAGCTTTGGGAACAAACAAATTGTCTCAGGCAGCAACTTTTGCCTTGCTGTAGATGGGAACGGCGGTACGACGAGGGAGCGTTTCCAGCTACGGCAAGGAGTCACCATATTCGCAACCGAATGCGAATATGGTATTGGGTTACCGGGTTGTTGAGGTGCTACCCCACTACCCTGCGCTGCCGTTGATCAGCAATGAGGCTCACGCACAGCTAATAATCCGGGCTGCGGCACCCTCATCAAGAGGAAGGAGAAGGATGGGCTTTTACTCTACGAAAATGCCGGACGACTTCGAGAGCTACTTCAGCAAATGGGTTGCCGGCGAGATGACTCAAAAGCAAATCGCCGACGAGCTGTGGGTATCCCAATCCGTCGTCTCGGATTGGATAGCGGGATTTCGCGAAAAGCTCAACCAGGACAAGATTCGCCGCGCCGATCAGATCGAAGGGTTTTCTTCCGTTCTCGAAAAGTACTCACATGGCGAAATCTCGCAACGTGAGGCAGGCAAGATGCTCGGCATCTCCCATACCGCGTTCAGAACGTACGCCAGGAAACACCTCGGCGATACCAAGGAAGAAGCTCAATCTCAGATCGGGCTCGACGTGCGGGCGGCTGAGGTTCGCGACGCAAGCGAGGCAGCCGCAAGGGCAACAAACAGTGAGCATATCGAAAACGACAAGGATGCACGGCAACAGTGAAAGGGATATTTAAGATGGATTATTCGAACGGTATCACGGTATTTATCGGTAACGAGGGGTTTTATGCAGAGGGCGAGTTGCGAGACCGTGCGATCACCTTGCCTGTAAGCGGATCGGAGCTTCAGGGGTTCTTGGAAGGCAATGGATTGGTTACGCCGATGCATGAGGAAACCTATATCGCAGACTTTCTCGATGGGGTCCCATTCGACCATCCTGAGATTTTCGCCCATGCGACCGCCGAGCAGATGAACATACTCGCACAGCAGCTCAAGATGGCCGATCCTGACGATCTCGATAAAGTTGAGGAATGGATCGATAGCTTCCATACCCCCAAGAATATCACTCAGCTTATGAACCTCATTGAACAAGCCGACCTCATTGAGAAGGTCGACTTCGAGTACAAGGATGGCGACACCCCTGAGGAAAACTATGCGTTCTATGTGCTTGATGAAAACCCTAAGCTAAAGGAGAGCATCGAAGCCGCAGGCATCGCGATCGACTACAAGAGAACCGGTTACGATCGTTCCATCATCGATGAGGTAACCCTCACTGACAGCGGATTCTTCGTTGACAGCGGTGAGGCCCCGAACTTGAACATGTACAGCCTTGATGAGCTTAAAGAGCTCATCGGCGAGGAATACGACCGTCAAGATGACAAGGGCTTCTTCAACGAGGAGCAGGTTGGACTATCTGACATGATGGGCACTTTGCGCGATGCTGCTGAGCATAAGCACGATACCCGCGATAACACCCATTCCCATGATATTGACGCACGTTAGGCTTTGCGGGCAACGAACAAGGGCGACATGCGCTTCTGCGCTGCCGCCCTTCGTTTTCTCCCGTTGCCGAGAACCAAACAAATCAAAACAAGATATACAGATGATTTAACTTTCTGTATATCTTAATTATACGCCTGACCTGGGCATTTGTAAATAGAACCAGCAGGCATAAGGAGGTATATTTCATGAGCGACTTTGCTGCTGTTGCCGAGAGTGATAGGTTCCCTGCAAAGTGGGCTGCGGGCGATGCGAAGGAAAACGAGCTTGTCCTGTCGGCTGACTTCGGCGAAGGCACTTTCCTTTCCGGCAGCGTATGGGAAAGCGCGGAAGGCGATGAAAAACCGTGGCATTGCATCTTCCGCTTCTCGCAGGAGGACATGGGGATCGATGATCAAGGATTCGATACCCATGAGGAAGCTGTGCTTGCCGTTGAGGGGTACTTCGGTTCAGCGGGATACGATGTCGATAAGATGAGCCGTGCGGATGCTCTGCTCGCATTGGAAGCCGAGCAGGCTGACGGAAAGATCAGCACCAAGGATGCGCTTGCCTTGGCCCGTATTGCCATGCGGACCGATCAGGGGCTCTACAATGCGCGCACCGGTACCGTATTGATGCCGAGCGTTGACGTTGAGCGTGGACGCGTCATGGGCATCTACCGTGCCGAGGTTAAGCTTTCGGAGATCGTTGATCCGAAAAGCTGCGAGGTTATCCGCAACGCTTGGAAGCATGCGTCGTTCTACGAGCCGGACCGGTGGCATGATGGGGAGATCGGCTTCTGCCCTACCCGCAACGAGCATTCCGCCATCGACTACATCGTGAGGGCCATGGAGAAGGACGGATGCGGATGGTGCTTTGCCGACGAGTGCAGCATCTCCGCGAAATGCGGCTTGGTTCCCGATAGGTACGTTTCGGTGCAATATGCTCCGGACAACCTGGATGAGATCGATGAGGGAAAAGATGCGCTCGGTTGGGGTGACTTTCTGGATGCCGCAGAGGGGAACGCTTCGTATGCCATGCGGCTTGTCGATCGATGCGAGTGGCAGTCGCCCTTCACTTTGGCAGATGAGGATGAGCGCAACGGAGAGGCTGTTCGGTTCGGCGGTCAGCTCTTCTGCTCGAATGGGCATTCCCTTGACGATTTCGACGTTGCTTCCGCTGATGGGCAGATCGGGCTTTCGGACAGGACCGACGAGCTGCGCGATGCTGCGCAGAGGCAGGCATCGGTCAGGGGCTTTTCGCCATTCGCAGTGCGTGAGGGCGGAGAACGTTAAGGTGTTGGGTTGCTGAGGCGTTACCCCACTACCCTTCCCTGCTGTTGAGCAAAGATTGGGCTCACGCACAGCTGATGTTGCCGGCTGCAGGGCTTAAAGGTGATGCACTCGCTTACGCTCGTTGAGCCGCTGCGCGGATCGATACGCTCGCTTTGCTCACTGATTTTTGAAAGAAAGGAATGGTTATATGATCCTTGTTCTGGCTGAGAAGCCGTCTGCCAAGAAGAACTTCGCCACCGCACTTGGAGGCACCGCAGGCAGATACAACGGCGAGGAATACAAGATATGCGCATTGAGAGGGCATCTGCGCGGGTTGAAAGACCCTGAGGAACAGGTGCCGGACGACTACCACGATGAAGTAGCCGAGTGGTCAACAAGGCACTTGCCATGGGATTTGACCCGTTTTGCATGGGAAAAGCAAACTAAAGACGGATGCGATGGCATCCTGAAGGAGCTCAAGGAAGAGCTCTCGGACGTCGACGAGGTGGCTATCGCAACCGATGACGATCCGTCAGGCGAGGGCGAGGTCCTTGCTTGGGAGGCTCTTGAATGGTGCGGTTGGCATGGGAAGACATCCCGCATGTACTTCCCGGACGAGGCGCCGAAATCGGTGCAGAAGGCGTTTTGCACTAGGAAGCGCATCGAGAGCATGGAAGCAGACGGCGACTTCCAGAAAGGTTTTCTTCGTGACAGATGGGACCTCTCATCGATGCAATTCGTTCGCGCTGCGACCTCGATCGCACGCGGGAAGGGCTACAGGGCGACCGTTCGGCAAGGACGGCTGAAAAGCGTCATCGTGGCTCTTGTGGCACGGCAGCAAGAGGCTTATGAGAGCTACGTGAAGAAGCCGTTCTTCGAGGCTCGCTTCAAGGATGCGAACGGCAATATGTTCGCACGCAAGGTTGAGGACCCATCCGAGATTCGCTTCGACAGCAAGGAGAAGGTCAACCTGTCCGCACTCCATGAGTCGGATGTCGTCGAGGACTCAAGGGTTTCCAAGCGCACTGCACCTGGCAAGCTGCTCGATTTGGCTGCGCTTTCCGCTATCTTGGCGCGAAACGAGGGGTTCAAGCCAGAATCGGTGCTGAAGACCTACCAGAACATGTACGAGGCGCAGGTTGTGTCGTATCCCCGTACCGAGGACAAGACGGTCACGCCTGAGCAGTTCGCCGAGCTTCTGCCGCTCGCAAAGCGAATCGCCGACGTTGTGGGCATCGACGCATCGCTGCTCACGCATACCGAGCCGCGCAAAACGCATGTTAAGGAAGGCGGGGCCCACGGCGCCAACCGCCCCGGTCCCAATGTGCCAGGCTCTTTGGAGAACCTTGCCAAATACGGCAAGGAGGCTCAGGCAATCTACGAGACGCTTGCCAAGAACTACCTTGCCATCCTCTGCGAGGATTACGAATACGAGCTTGTGAAGGGGCATATTGCGGACTTCCCCGAATACATTGGAGACACGCGCGTTCCGATTCCCGGCAAGGAAGGCTTCAAGAAGGTATTCGATGCAGACAGCGAGTCCGCAGACGATGCCGAGGAGGAAACCGGCAAGGGATTCTCCGACACTGCCGTGCCTTATGTCCATGAGGGTGCGAACCAGCGGCCGCAGAGGCCTACCATAAAATGGCTGAACAAGCAGCTTGAGAGGCACGGCGTGGGTACCGGTGCCACACGCACCTCTACCCTTGCCGACATCTCAAAGTCCGGTATCGAGAAGTCGCTTCTTGCAGAGAGCCGTGGCAACCTCTCCTTGACGGAGTGCGGAAAGGTGAGCTATGCGCTTATCGATGGGTGCCGCATTGCGGATCCTTCGGTTACCAAGGAGCTTTTCGACAAGATGGAGCTGGTCGGCGACTTCAATCTCGATCCTGAGGATGTGCTTGAAGAGGTTGCCGATATGGTTGCCCACGATGTCAAGGTCATGGAGGCAAACGCCTCGAAGCTCGACTCGATGCAATTCACCCTCGGCGGCGATCCTGTTGGGGACTGCCCCAAATGCGGTGAGCAGGTGCTCTTAGGCGACAAGGTGGCAACCTGCTCATCCATCAAGCGCGAGAAGGGCGCCGACGGCAAATGGAGCATGGTTGCCGGCTGCGGGTTCTCCTTCTTCCGAGAGATCGCGCATAAGAAGCTCGACAAGAAGCAGGTGGAGGCAATCGTCTCCGGCAAGCGCACAGGGCTCATCAAGGGCTTTGCAGGGAAAAGCGGCAAGGCGTTCGATGCGTACCTTGAGCTCGATCCCAACGACCTCAAGGTTAAGTTCGTGTTCCCATCCAAGAACGCCAAGGCAATCGGCAAGTGCCCGCGATGCGGAAAGGACGTTCTGCTGACCGACAAGACCATCACCTGCTCCTCAAACAAAAGCGAGAAGGGCGATGACGGCAAATGGCATTCAGTTGCCGGCTGCGGCTTTCGCTTCTTCAGGGAGATCGCGCATAAGAAGCTCACCGACAAGCAGGCGCAAACGCTTCTCGATAAGCATGAGACAGGGCTCATCAAGGGATTCAAAGGGAAGAACGGCAGCACGTTCGACGCAAAGCTCAAGCTCGATGTCGTCGAGTGCAGCGTGACCTTCGATTTTCCCGACAGCAAGAAGAAAAAGCGATGAGATGAGAAGAGCCGAGGGCGCTTTGCCTTCGGCTCTTTTGGGTTTTGCGGGTGTTTTCATCGAACACAGCTAACAGGTTCAGCGATCTTGGCAGGGCGGTTGGTGCCGGAGAATCCCTTGCCGGTTTCCGCATCGGCTCCTGCCAAGTTGTCGGATCTCCAAAGTGCGCCGTTGAGGCATGTCGTCTTGTCGATTTGCATCGTTGTTCTCCCATCTCTTACCACAAATAAGCGCTTTCAGCGCCTCATCAGCAGTATATTTCCGCTTCTTGATCGGCTCTTCCGGCATATTCGCATTTGAATGTGAATATGGGGTGCCGGCTGTTATGTTGCCTTTTAATGTTGACACTCTCCCACTGCTCCGGAAATTTCCGCTAAGGCTTTGAAGAGAAGGTTCTTGTTGTTGGGAGTTTTGGGCAGCTGCCGCAGTGGTTTTATGTTGTTGTAGCGTTGGGTTGCGAGGCCGTTGGGTTGTAAGGTTACTAGGGCTCACGCATGGCAGCGCTTGCTAGCATCCCCCTCAGAGGGGAATGCACTGCGCTTTCGGGTGCAACGGCTTGCTTTCCAGATGGGTTTGCCGTAATAGTGGCTGTAATTGGAAAGGTTTACCAGAGTTGCTGGTAGAATATGCAATAGCTTAAAGAATGAGGAGGGATGCCGTATGGCCTCTGGTGGCAAGAAGCTGACGGGAAAGGAACGTGCAGACCTGCAACGCAAGCAGATCGTAGATAAGGTCATTGAGGACATGGACAAGGGCGGCTTCGAATGGGTCAAGCCGTGGCACGACATGGCGGCTCCGCACAACCCGGTAACCGGCGTAACCTACCGTGGCGGCAACAGGACGCATCTTCTCGGCATGGCTATGATCCATGGGTACGCCGATCCGAGATGGGTCACGTTCAAGAACCTTGAGGCTGCCGGATGGCGATTGCGCGAAGGAGAACGCTCGTGCGTCATCGAGCATTGGAAGATGAAGCGCATTAAAACCGATCGGGATGCGCCGGACAACGACCCGGACGCATACGAGTTGATACCGAGCTTCAACCGGGCCTATCCGGTTTTCAACCTGTCGCAGATGATGACTCAGGAGGAAATCGACGAATGGGCGGAACGTACCGGCGGAGATGCATCGAAATACCATCCGGTTCCTCCCCTACCCGAAAACGAGAAGTGTACCGATGATGAGAATCTTGAGCTTATCGAAGATCTGATCGAGTCATCTCGCTGCCCTATCATCGAGGGCGGCGGCAACATAGCGGCCTACTCCCCTGTCCTCGACCGGATTCAGATGCCGCCGCGCGACAGCTTCGACAGCTACAGCTCGTTTGCCACCACCATGCTCCATGAGATGGGGCACTCAACCGGACATCCTTCTGCCCTCGATCGCTCGCAGATAGGAACATTCGGTTCCAAAGAGTATGCCAAAGAGGAGCTTATCGCCGAGCTTTCGAGCATGTTCAGCGCGTCAGAGCTCGGGCTTCCTGCCGATATCGACCCGGAATCTGTGCACTACAAGCAGCATGTCGCCTACCTTCAGAACTGGCGAGAAGTCATCTCTGACGACCCCGATGTGCTATTCCGCGCTTCTTCGCTTGCCACCCAGGCTACCGACATGATCGTCGACCGTTACGAGGAGGCAACAGGGCGCGAGGCTCCTGGTAGGGCTTATATGAAGGAGCTTGATGCGCAGATTCCCGACGAAGTGGCTGCAAGGTTCCGTGGGAACGGCACGAAGGGCAAAGATGACAAGGACAAGGCACCTGCGCTGGACAACGGGCAAGTGGAATTGTCGAGCCGGTCAGCTGAGCTTAGGGACGCTGCTGAGCACAATCACAACGAACCTGGCAAAGGGTATGGCGATTTGGACCATGGTGCGCATTAGCTATCTGCACTTGAAGCAAGGGTTTTATTCTAGTTGAGCACCGGACAGCAAGTTATTTGAAGGAGGGACAAGTTGGACATTGAGGAAGCGAAACGATATGCGGAGGCCATCAGGACCATCAACCGCTATGAGATCTCCACCCCGATGAAAGATTCCGACCGCCTCCTTCAGATCGAGGGCGGCAAGCCGAAGATCACCTGCGAGATCTCCCCTACCCTCCTCGAATATGCCGGCAGATGCGCTACGTACCTTGAATTCATACGGCAACTTGGAACGCTTCGCTTCACCGAGGATGGAAGAAGCGCAAAGAGGATTCCTGGAGAGGATGCGAAGCAGCCGTTGAGAAACGACCTTCTTCTTGGAACCACACCGAAAATCTACCAGCAGCTTGGATTTCAGGCGGATCCGCTGCTCTACACGCGGCGGCATGCCTTGAAGGCTCTTGCCCCGAAGGCTTCGAAGGATGAGCAGTTCCGGCACAACCACGGCATCGACCCGAAGCTGATGTGCCAAGTGCCGTTGCTGCTCGAAGATCCAGTGCTGATATACAACTCGCCGAACAGCAACAGCCGGATATGCGTTGTGCTCAACCAGGTGGACGGCGACAAGTCCCCACTTCTGGCGGTGCTGCAGCCGAACTCCAAATCGGGGCTCCACGACGGAATGCGCTACGCGAACTCGAACTTCCTAATCACCGTGTTCGGCAAGAACAACGTGGACTCTCAGCTCAGGTACAAGGTTCCGCCGAGCGAGGTTCTTTACATAAACAAAGAAAAAAGCCAAGAGATCGAACGTATATCTGGGATTCAATTCCCCAGAGACTATTCGAGCCTTGACTCAAATACCATTATACGCCTTCCACGGTGCATTTGCAACGATGGATATGAGCCAAGACCGTGGCTTGATCACGCCAAGGGAAGGAGCCGGCATCATGAGCATAAGCAGCATCGCAGGGAAACCGAGGCAGACGACCGTGCCGGCGTAACCGACATGGCAACGGTTCTGAAAGACGCAGCCGCCTCGAAGGGGCACAGAGAGCAGCATGTTCAGCGATCGGGACATGACGGCAGATAACTTAAAAGCATAAGAAGGAGATTTGACATGGCAAACACAGGCAGATACAGCATGTGCATGAGGGGAACCGATGAGGCTATTGAAAAGCTTCGTGCTCTTCTCAACTCGGATGCGTTTCCAAGCATCTACGGATGCGACAACTTCGGATTCGACGAGCCGAACCGTTTCAGCGGCGAGTTCAATGGATCCTTCTTGAACAGCGTCGACATCTACGATGAGGAGAGCCTTTTCCGTTCAACTGTTGCCCAGCTCGGGCTTGAAGTTGAGGTTTACGGACAGGAAGTCGGCTCTTCCTATGAGGAGCACTTCGTTATCGAAGGGGACAGCCTTACCGTCGATGAGCAGGACGGCAATGCGTTCGATGAGCCAATTGCGGACCTGACGCTCGATGAGATCGATGAGATTGCCAAAACGTACGGCATGGGAGCATCGCGCGATGCGGTAATCAAGGCGTACGACAACGGAAACATCCGGTTCGGCGGCTATGAGTGGAACTTCAACTTCGCTCCTGCCTATGCCCGCGAGAACGATCCCGTGCTTCAGGAACGGTTCCTCAAGTTCCTTGAGGATGGGGTCAAGGAGTCGGGCACGGGGATTTTCACAATCAGCGATGCGGCGGACCTGTCGGAAGCCGGCTTCACGCAGGCGCAGGCCATGGAGATGTTCCGCTTCTTCGATGAATCGGATGCCTTCCGCAGCTCTGTGGCTATCGGGCGTGACCCTTTCATCACCTGCTACCCTACCCTGACCGATGACATCAAGGCCTTCGGGCATCCGAAGCTCGACCAGGATCAGGAGCTTGTGCCGCTCAACGAGAGGAGCATCCTCGATTGCGGCGAGGATGAGATCGATGAGGTCAAGCATGCTGCGGAAAACAGTGTGATTGCCGCCGACATCGACCCTTCGCGCTTTAACGAGGTGGACGCCTTCGCTGTCCGCATCAATGAGCATGGCAGTGAGCCGACATACGATCTGCTCATCAACCAGGGAATGGCCGCTGTCTTCGATCGGAACAACGTGGATTACAAGTCCGGTGTCGACTGGGCGCTATCCATGAACGGGGACTCCGTTACGGGTTTCGTTGTGACCTGCCATGGGGCATGGCCTGGCGGCGTGGAGCGGGTTACCGACATCGAGTTCAGACGGCTTACCGATGGCGCCGGATTCGCCGCCCGCCAAGACCTCGAGCGCATCGACGAGCTGAGCGATGGGGAGCGAAACGCCGAGCTTGAAAAGCTTTTCGAAGATGCATCTAAGCTCCAGCCGTCTGATTCGCTTGCTGAGTTCATCCGCTCCGACATCCAACGTACCGTTGAGTTTGCTGTAAGCGAGTATGCGCACGAGCAAACGCTTGGGGTCGATGATTGGCGAATCGAGTCGGCTCGTGCCGATACGATCAGCGATGAGGAGTTTAACAAGATGTTCGGGGTCGACGACGATGATCGGATGGGACTTTCGGCCTTTACCGGAGAATTGAAGGACGCGGCTGAGCACAAGCACGGCAATGACAGCATCTCGCGCAACGAGCCGGAACATGACGGGCGTTAGGGTGTTGGGTTGCTGGGTTGTGGGTTGCGACCCTGCTACCCTGTTGGACAATAGAACGGATTGCACTGCAAAGGGGGAAACTATATGGGATTGCTGAAAGATTTAGCCAACGCTCCTGCAAGAGCGTTGCAGGCCTTGTTGAGTGATAAGAAGGATGAAAGCACGAATCTCAGCGAGAAAAGCAAAGAGATCATTCTCTCTATCCGAGAATACGAAGACTCGGTTGAGATGCCCGAGGATGAGCGTATTACCTGCCTCGATTCCGATCGCAAGGTTCACTTGATCGCAGGCAACGACAAGGCTCAGGATTTTGCCGGATATGCCGCAGAATGCCAGGAGTATCTTCGATTCGGAGACGACATCGATCTAGCCTCAGCTGGTGGATTGGAGCGTTTCGCCTACTTGAAGATCAGCGATACTCCTCAAATCTTTCTTGATGCAGGTTTCGAGCAAAAACCCATGCTTTACACTCAGAACCATTTACGCGAGGCCTTGAAGCCAAAATCAAACAACCATCCTCATCGTCATGGGTTCACCATCGCGCAGATAAAGCGATGGCCGGAGCTTTTCAAGAAACCGGTGATCTTGGCCGACAATCCATCGCGTGACGATGCTCTCTTGGTTGTGCTTTGCGCAGTTGACAACGACAAGCTGCCATTGATCGCAAGCATCAAGCCAGACGGCAAGGGACATTATGAGCTGGAAACCGTTGAAACCAATCTTGTTCTCACGGTTTTCGGTAAAGACAACTTCATGAATTATTTTCAGGGAGCGCTTACACCGGACAAAATCGTGTATATAGACAAAAAACAGGGCCAAAAACTTGAGCGTCTGGCCGAACGCCAATTGTTCGGGAACTACTCAAGCCTTAGCCCTAATACCATTATACATCAGCCTAAATGCATTGACAAGATTAAAAGCGCAGGTCAACAGACAAAAGAAGAGGCTCAAGATATGGACCTTTCAGGCATGGTGAACAAGGTTCGCGATGCCTCTGAGCACAAGCGAGACGACAACAAGGTATCGCGCAACGAGCCGGAACATGAGATTGATCCGCGATGAGCTGAGCAATGTTCGCATCCGATTGCGAATTTGCGAAGCTCACGCACGGATGTCGCCCCCAGTTGCGACGATACGTGGATACGCTCGCTTCGCTCACTGAACGGCTGTTCGCCGATTTTTTTGAAAGGGGAAATTCAATATGGACATCTTGGTTTACTACCAATCGGGAAAGCTCGATGTCTTCTCAACCACCGACTTCATCGCAAACGAGCCATGGGGGCGTACCGGCAGGAACCTCATGACGGAGTTCAGTCCCAGGCTCGACGTGCTTGAGGAAGAGGGCTTCGCGCTTGATGTGTTCTGGTACGACGGTGCCGACTGCAAGGACAGCATCGAGGTTGTGGACGAGGACTCGAATACGCGCATCTCCCATGCTGTGCGCCGTGTCGGCAAGAGAATACTGCTGGTGTCGAAAAGCGAGCTTGAGCAGATTGCGCAGATCACGGTGAACGGCGAGTTGGTGGCATGGAGGCAGGGAGGGTTCCTGATCAACGGCACCAAGTTCCGTAACCAGGAGATCCTGTGCTTCAGCAACGACAATGTGACCGGCATCAATCGCCGTGCAAGCGCGGTGTTCGATTACCTGAAGAAGGCGAACCCAGGGGTTTCCGAGGAAGCACTGGCAGCTCGCATGGGCTACCCGCTTGAGGCAATCATGCAGATACGCGAGGCAGAGGCGGCGAATGTTGCGGATTCCGATGAGGATGACGACGAGGATTGGGAATAAGGGGATTTAAGCCATTTAACATCAATATGACTGTAAAACCGCAGGTCAGACGTGATATAATGAGTTTATCAACTTTCATGGAGGTGATCGACCTTGAATACCAAAGGCATTTTACGGCCTGACGAGCTTCCGTTCGAGTGTCCATTGGACCTTGAGATTGCAATCAACAATCTGATAGATGCTTGGGAACGCGATGACGACCTTAACCTTGACTGCTATATGGACGAAGTTCAAGGTTCTGCCCGCAGCGTCAGCGAAGAAAATGATACTTGGGTTTGCGAATACTACCTGTATGGTGGCTGGCGAAAGGATTCCTGCGACCAGTAATCTTATCGGCTTCAATAATTGAATACGCTCTCAACTCACTGAGCCCTGCTTTCGCTGCGGGGCTTTTTTGGTACCCTCTTCTGCTCTTCTGATTACCGGAAGACTCTATTTCTTTGCGGATTCACCGTACTTGTCGACGAAATCATCGTTGCTGGTGACAGTGATCGTCACCGTTTTCGCCGATTCATCCAAGCTTGCCTTCGTTACACGCCAGCTCTGCGTTGTCGAGGTGTGCCGGGTGCTTTCCTCATTGCTGAGCTCCGCTCCCTTGATCGACAATATCTTTATGGAATACCCCTTGGCCTCTATCTCATCCCAGGCAGAATCAACCGTTTGGCCGAACAGCTCACTGTTCGCATCCCATTTTTCCTGTTTAGCGGTACTCTGCGTGCTTGCGTTGCTGCTAGATGCTGATGAGTTCGATTGCCCGGACATGCCGCCGCCGATCAATCCGATAATGAAGATGGCAACAACTGCAAAGATAATGATCTTCTTGTTTAACGATTTCCTTTTTTCCAATTCCTTACCGTCCACGATTTCTCCCATCTGTGATTGCGATGTGCTTGGATTCGACGGCGCGGGTTACTGCCTTTCAAGCTCCATGGTTGTGGTGGTTCCCATCATGCTTACCTTGTAGCTCAGCTTTCCGTCCTTGTACTCGAACTGCTTGGTGTCGTCAGTTGATGCCATGAGGGCATTTTGGGTCTTGGACTTGTCGTTCTGGGACTCCCAGCTGTACTCTTCGCACGGCTCCGTCGGCGCAGCATAGGTGCCTGCCCAGTACAGGGCGGTGGTTTTGCCGTTGTCCCCTATCCAGTCGATCTCGATGGCTCCATCCTCAATGGTTGCCTGCTGATAGTCATCGCCTTTGTTCACCTGAACCCATGTTCCCGTCAGGTCAAGAGGCTCTTGCGCTTCCTGCTGCTGTTCTTGCGATCCGCATCCTACCAGCGCCATCGACATTGCCATGAGAGCGGCAAACATAGCTGCAATCAGGGTTTTCCTCATTCTTCTCTCCTATCTCGTCGTTTCAGAACCGGTTCTGTGAATGTTATCAGCAACGGGTTGCCCTTGCTTTTCAGGGTTTCGATGCGTAGTTGTTCGGAGGGATTCTTTCTGTGAGTTGCGCCTTGAGACGCATTTGCCGCGATTATGGGTTGTTATGCCAGTTGAAACGGGTGTTTTACGGTTTTATTACGGTTCTTTTGCGGTATCATCAGATAGATTTATCCCTCATTTCGAATAAGAAAGGAGAAAGCTTATGAAGAAAGAAGCAAAGAAAAGCTTCGCGAAGTTCGTGAACTCGCTGTTCGCGTTCGTTCTGGTCGTGGGCTTGATGCCCACCTGGGCGCTCAGCAACCCGACGCCCGCCTTTGCGGCCCCGAACGACGTGACCGTGACAACCACCGTTGACGGCCTTGCCAGCGATACGCTGCCTGTGCTGTCGTCGGCTGCTGGCGACTTCACCGTCGGGCAGGCGGTCAACGCAGACCCGGTGAACTACACGAACGCCAACGGCAACACGCCTGTGGCGAACCTCGCGAAGCAGCAAGCCGAGAAGGGGCTGAGCCTCAAGTGGGTTGACGCCGAGACCGGTGCCGATTTCGACTGGAACTCGACCAAGGTGAACCGCAGCACCGTCGTCAACGGCATCTGGACGCAGACCCAGTGCTCTGTCACGGTATCGGCAAACGATGGGGGCAAGACCGCAGACACGGTTGTTACCGTGCCGTGGGGCAAGTCCTACGCATCCGTTGAGGGCAGCGCCCCGCAAACACCATCACGCGATGGCTGGCAGTTCCTCGGCTGGTACACCTCAGACGGCCAGCAGTACAACTTCAACTCCGCCGTCAAGGAGTCTGTCGTTGTTGAGGCGAAGTGGGCCGTCGCCGATGTAACCATTGTCCCGACCACCAACCCGACCTCCGATGTTCCGCAGAGCATCAGCGGCACCTGCTGGATCGGCGCTACCTGGTCCTTGCATCCTGCCCAGTTCGCCCTCAGCAACTTCACGGGCTACCTGTCCGGATGCACCGCCACCGGCTCCTGCGCCGACCGCTCGGCTGCACAGCCGACCAACGTGCGAGCCAATTACACTGCCACGCTCAACAGCGTCAACGTCGAGACCGGCGAGGTTGTCTACGATGTCTACATCACCCCTCCTGGAGTAACCGATGGGCATAGCCGCAACCAGTTCGGCCTTATCGGCTATCAGCACGTTTCCGCACAGGTTAAGCTCATCAAGAACTTCGGCGGTTGGGTTGAGATCAACAAGTCCTCTGCCAACACCGGCATCACTGACGGCAACGGCTGCTACTCTTTGGAGGGCGCTGAGTACGTCGTCTACAACTCCGACAATCAGGCAGTAGACAAGCTCACCACAGATGCAAACGGCTACGCGAAGTCGAAGTTGTTGCCATCCGGCACCTACACTGTCAAGGAGCTGAAGGCACCTAACGGCTATGCACTCGACGAAGATTCGCACGGCATCGAGATCAAGAGCGGTCAGACCACTACGGCGAATTTGAAGGACCAGCCACAGAACGACCCTGCAGCAATGCTGCTTGGCAAGTACGACGGCGAGAAGACCTACAATGGTGAGAAGAATCTTCCTCTTGGCAGTGCTTCTCTCTATGGTGCTCAGTATTCCATTGAGTATTACGACGGTCTTTATGACACCGCTGAAGAGGCTGAAGCATCCGGCGATCCTTCCCGTAAATGGGTAATGCAGACCGATGAAGACGGTTATGTAAATCTTGCCGACGGCGACGACACCTTTGATGTCCATGACGCCGACGGCAACGTTACCGCCACACTTCCTTATAAAGTAAGTGGCGATGATTTCTATCGTTCTTCTGACGGAATCATTACTCTTCCCCTCGGTACCATTGTGATCAAGGAAATCAAAGCTCCAAAGGGCTACAACTTGCCACAGCCTTTCGGTATGGATCAGACCTATGTTCGCAAAATCACTTCCGATACCTCTATTACTGAAGCAGTAAAGTCTTATAATGCCCCTGAACAGGCTGAGCCAGTGTTCCGCTCTGACTTGGAGTTCACGAAGGCTGCATCCGACGATGCTCATTCGCTTGCGAACGTGCCCTTCAAGATCACTTCCAAGACCACCGGCGAGTCCCATGTGATCGTCACGGACGAGAACGGCAAGGCTTCCACCAAGGCGTCCTGGAACAAGCACACTGAGAACACCAACGGCAACGATTGGGTTATGACTGAGAATGCCGATGGCGTTCAAGGCTTTATCGCCAAGCTGCTTGATACGGGCAAAACGCTCGACTCTACCAGCGGCGTTTGGTTCGGCCAGTACCAGGACGGCGATGAGACCAAGATCACCGATCCCGACGATGAGCGCGGTGCGCTCCCCTACGACGAGTACACCTTGGAAGAGCTGCCTTGTGCGGCGAACGATGGCTATCAGCTGATCAAGAAGGATTTCACGGTTTCTCGCGACAACACCTTCAACGCTGACAACACCATCAACCTCGGCACATTGACCGACCAGGACATCTCGATCTCCACTCAGGCCTCCGACAAGGCCGACGGGGATCAGGAAGTCGTTGCCGAGCCCGATGTGACTATCGTTGACAAGGTTTCCTGCGACAACCTCTCGAAGGGTACCGAGTACATAATCAACGGCACGCTGATGGACAAGACCACTGGCAAGGCCTATGTTGATGCATCCGGCAACGAGATCCACGGCTCTACCACTTTCACGGCTAAGAGCCAGGAACAGGATGTTTTCGTCGAGTTCAACTTCGACGGCTCCAACCTCACCGACTCTACCGATCTCGTCGTGTTCGAGACGATAGCAGCCACCGAGGCTCCTGACCGTATCCTCGACACCCATGAGGATCTTGACGACCATGGTCAGACCATCACCGTCAAGCCTCCTGCCATCGGCACCATCGCAACAGATGGCGTTGACAACGACAAAGACGTTGTCAAGGATACCCAGGTTACCGTCAAGGACACCGTTGCCTATGTTGGGCTCACGGTTGGCAAGGAGTACACCCTCAAGGGCGAGCTGATGGACAAGGCAACCGGCACGGTGATTACCGATGCGGAGGGCAACCCGGTTACCGCTGAGACGAAGTTCACTCCTAATACCACCGCCGGCACCGTTGACATTGAGTTCAACTTCGACGGCTCCAACCTGAAAGACGGAGACACCCTCGTTGCGTTCGAGCATGTTGTCTACAAGGACAAGCAAATCGCCTCCCACACCGAGATTGGCGACATCGCGCAGTCTGTAACGGTTTCCGAGCCGAAGCTCGGCACCACTGCCGTCGATGCGGTTGACGGAGACAAGAACATCGTCAAGGATCCCGAGGCAAGCGTTGTGGACACCGTTGAGTACAGCGGCTTGGTTCCTGGACGCGAGTACACCGTTTCCGGCACCCTGATGGACAAGGCGACCGGCAAGGCCTACATCGACCCGACCACGGGCAAGGAGGTCACCGGCTCCACCACGTTCACCCCGAAGGACACCTACGGCACAATCGACGTTAAATTCAGCTTCGACGCTTCCCAGCTCGAACAGGACGCACAGCTGGTCGTGTTTGAATCGCTTCAGCGTGAAGGCAAGGAAGTCGGCGGTCACAAGGAGATTGACGACGAGGCACAGGCTGTCACCGTCATCGTTCCCGAGGTTCACACCACAGCCACCGATGGCTTGGATGGGGACAAGGAGGTTCCTGCAGACCATAAGGCAACCGTCGTGGACGCTGTTCAGTACAAGGACCTCGTTCCTGGCAAGGAGTACACGGTATCCGGCACCTTGATGGTGAAGGAAACCGGCGAGGCCTTGCTGGATGCTGACGGCAACCCGGTTACCGGCTCCACCACGTTCACCCCGGAGAAGTCCGAGGGGTCTGTGGACGTTGTGTTCGAGTTCGATGCCGACCTTTTGGCCGGTAAGAAGCTGGTCGCATTCGAGAAGCTTCTGCGCAACGACATCGAGATCACCTTCCATGAAGACATCGACGATGAGGATCAGACCGTGGAGGTTGTTCCTCCCGAGGTCGGCACCACGGCAACGGATACCGCTGACGGCGACAAGCACATGTCAGCCGATCCCGAGTCCTCCATCACCGATGAGATCGCTTACAAGAACCTCATCCCAGGCGATGAGTACCAGGTTGCAGGTATCCTGATGGACAAGTCCACGGGTCTACCGCTGCTCTCCGGCGAGGGCGCCTCGGCGATCTCTACTGAGGCTCTACAGAAGTTCGCGGACGACCTGAAGGCCGCATGCGGGCTTGGCTCCGGCGACGTTTCCGCTATCGAGATCGATGGCAAGGCGTTCGGCGAGGGCTCTGAGGTTACCGCCTCCAATGGTTCCTACAGCTACACAGATACCGACGGTGTTCAGCACGTGCTTGCAAAGAGCGATGACGGCTGGAAGCTCTCCGAGGTGAAGGATTCCTCCACTACAGAGGTTGCTACCTACACCGACGATCAGGTCAAGCTCACCAAGGACGCAGCTGCGCTTCCTTTGAGCCCGGATTACGAGGCTATTGCCAAGGTGATGCAGGAGAACCCCGACATCGTAAGCTGCCTCAGCAGCCAGAAGAAGACCTTCACGCCTGAGGAGCAGTCGGGCACCGTTTCGATGGACTTCCCGATCAACTCCATCTATAACGAGGACACGGACACGGTTGTGTTCGAGTTCCTGTTCAAGGGCTCTGAGCTGATCGCCAATGAGTCCGACCTCGGCAACGAGGGGCAGACCGTTTCCATCGTAACGCCTAAGCTGTCCACCACGGCAACGGACAAGACCGATGGCGACCATACGCTCCTGCCTTCCCGTGAGGCAACCGTCATTGACCACGTCGAGTACACCGACTTGATTCCTGGCAAGGAATACACTGTGTCCGGCACCTTGATGGACAAATCGACCGGCGAGCCTTTGGTTGTCGGCGACGGCAACGTTACCGCCGAGACCACGTTCGTCCCGAACAAGGCCGACGGCACCGTTGACCTTGAGTTCACGTTCGATGCATCCGAGCTCGGCGGCAAGGACCTCGTAGCGTTCGAGATCGCCTACAAAAACGGCATCCAGATCGCAGACCATCAGGACATCGACGACGAGGCTCAAACCGTGACGGTTTCCGAACCCGATGACAACACGTTCGATACCCCAGGTGGCGACGGATACTCCAAGACCGGCGTCGACATGACGCTGATCTATGCGCTGATCGCCGCCCTCGTGGCTTTGGCTGGCGGTGCCGGTGCCTATGCTTACCGTCATCGCAAGCTTGCCGCAGCTGAGGGCAAGACCGATGGCGAGTCCGATGAGGAATAGCCTCTAGGACCCTGCTGAAACATTTGGGAGGGTGCCGATGTTGGCACCCTCCCCTTTTCAAGAAAGGAGTGACTGCATGGCAGACAGCGAAAACGCCCATAACGAGCAGGAGGCATCAAGCGACAACGGCAAGCCGACCGGCAACGTCCGCATCGCGGCGATTGCAATCGCCGTAGCCGTTGTCGTGCTCGCAGCCGGCATCGGCATCGGGTTCGCGATCCATGGATCGCAACAGCCTGAGCCGATTGCCGCGCAAGAACAACAGCAACCTGCTGACAACCAAAACGCCTCTGACAACTCGCAGGCATCCCAGGATGTGCATAAGCACGACTGGGTTGCCGAATACGAGACGGTCCACCATGACGCCGAGACGCACGTGGTCCACCATGACGCGGTTTACGAGAATCAAACCGTTTACTCAACCATGTGCAACACTTGCGGCAAGTACTTTGACCCGGATACCAACGACGGCACCGACCATCTGAGAGAAACCGGTCACAAAGGGCTGACCAAGCAGGTTCCGCACAAGGAGACTGTGAAGGTGAAGGATGCATGGGACGAGCCGGTAACCGACAAAGCGGCATACGATGAGTCCGTCCTGAAGGACTACAAGTGCTCCACCTGCGGTGTTGTCGCGAGCCCAGAGGATGTGCAGAAGGATTCTGCCAACCAGCCTACCGAGGCTTAAAGCGATCCGTAAGAGCAAACTCGCAATCGAATGCGAATTTAAGAACCCCGCTGAACTTCTGTTCGGTGGGGCTTTTTTTGTGTTGCGGGGGCGTTTGGGCTGACGCAGAGGTGATGATCCGGGTTGCGGGGACTTCAGGGATACGCTCGCTTCGCTCACTGAACAGCTGTTCGCCGATTGATACGCTCGCGGTGCTCGCTGAGGTTTTAGGTAAAGAGCCTGGTTAAGGGGCATATCGGCTATAATCGAAGAAGCGAAAAGAAAGGGCTTCAATGAACATAACCTCATATGCAGACAGCTGGCTTAGGTTGATGCAGATGGGATTTGAGGGAAACCTTGCCGGGCAAGATCTCCTCAACTTCGAGATTTCCATCGGCGCCATCATAATGATTCTCTTGGTAATCATCGCAGGCTGCATCCAGCTGATCGCCATCGAGCGGCAAAGGCAGCATCAAGCTGCGCTGCGGCAGAGCATCTTGGGTTCGCAAATGATTTCCGCAGGCAATTTCCTTGGGAATTGGAAAACGACAAAATCAGGGAACAAGGTGACCGGCGGATACAAGATGCTGGACCAGCCAGGTTGCTATGTAATCGTCACCTCCCCTTCACCTGATGGAAAGGCTTATGAGAACGTCTATGTGGGGCAATCCCTGTATGTATGCTCCCGTGTGCGGAACCATCTCACGGGACATGGCAACGGCGATGTCTATGCCGATGTTCGAAACGGAAAGCCTGTTTTCGTGAAGATCGTGCCCTGCCCGGCACAGCAGATGAATGCTTTGGAGAAGAAACTCATCAAGGCATTCAACGCCACAAGCTCGTACAACAACACCGCTGGTGGATCGAGAAGAAGATGATTTGTGTTCAACAAATGTGTTGGTATAATAAAACCATCGCAGCGCCCGCCGATATACTAACAATTTCCTAGGTCGTTAGAGAACGGGTGAAGCAAATCTACTTTGAGCCAGGCATTTACCTGGCTCTTTCTATTTGTTCATCTTCTTTTTCCGCACAATCTTGCGAACAGATTCGATACGCTCGATTACGAAATCGGCGATGCCGCATAAAGCGGCAATTCCAAGAATAAAGTTCATCATGGGCTTCACCTCCTCTCTTTGAGAAGGCTTCACCCGCAAAATCAGACGGACACTGCAATAGCGCCCATATTCTACGCTGTACCGAAGCTTATGGCAAAAGGAACATAAAACAAAAAATTCCCCTAATCCGAAGACCAGGGGATACAGCGTAAAAGCATACCTATCAAGAAACAATCACGATAGGAGACTTTCTGCTATGGATAATAGCATACAAGCAACTTCTTGCAAAGCTTCGGCCGAAATTTCTTTCGGGCAGAGATCTACAGGACCTGCCACCGGCAGCTCCTTCCGAACGCATGGCGATTCAACCCCCGGTCCGCGATGGGTGCGGACCGGGGTGAGGTCCTGGCGGGCATGGAAAAAGGGGGAGCCTACCGGGATGCAATGTCGGCAGGCTCTCCCTGTGCGTGATACAATTCGTTGCTTTAAGCAGACCCGGCGGGTGCAAGTTACCGAGCCTGCCTTGATTGGCTAGTAGCGGGCTACCAGGAACGTCTGCCCTGGAAGACCCAAGCTGGTGTGCATGCCGAGTATCGGCTTCTCCGGTGTTCCGGTGATAACGTACACCTCATCGGTCAGGCGAGCCTCAGGCGCTACCTGCGTCCTGTTGATCTCAGCCACCATATCCTTCAACTCCTCGATCGGCATATGATCTGCGCTGATGGCGATGAACTCGTCAATGCTCGATGGAAGCACCGCTACGCTTCGCTTCCCGAACATCTCAAGAAGCTCGCCTTGGATTTTCTTGGAGAACATGAGCGGAGCCCCGTTGGTGCGGAGGCGGTTGCTCACGATGTACATGTCCGGCTCGTAGTCGTTCTCCGGCACCTCGTGCCCAAGAAGCTCTTCGACAACCTGACGTATCGGGACGATCTCTGCGGATTCCTCCAAGTTCTGCATCGCGATCGCGAACGCCTCGCTCTCGCTCAGGCTGTAGCGATCGAGAACTTGCTTCGTCACCAGGCAGCTTGCGATTTTCTCGGAATCTGCGAGCATATCGACCCTCCACAGGCAGCGAAGCGTCACCACCATATCGAGAACGATCTTGCATGGCCTGCCATCCGCTTCCAGCCATTTGGCGTTCTCCACGCTCATCACCTCAGGCACCAAATTAGCTGTGAACTCGTCGCGGTCCGGCTCGTGCACGATCAGGCCGACTTCATCCCGCTCCTCTCTCAGCACATCGACTATCCTCTCGATCAGACGAACATCTGGCTGCATCATGTCGTCTGCTGTCGGGTAGTACGTCAGCACGATTGGAAGCTCCTTGTCGCGCACCTCCAAGCCCACTCGCTCATTGTTGTTCTTGTGCACCTTGACCGCCTTCACTCGGATCTTCTGCCCCGTTTTCGCGAATATGCTGTTAAGCGCCACCTCTCTAAGTCTCAGTTGCTCAAGCATTGCCGTTGTGTTTCCTTCCTTCATTTTCAGTTCCTCCTTGTTCTTGTTTGTTTTGTTCTCAGCAACCTTCGTTGCTTGGTTTCGGTCAAACGCACTAAGGAACGGAGCGTCAAGGGACAAGGCGGGCTTGCACGCCGATGCGCCGTAGGGCAGCCCTTGCGGTACGGGACGGGGGTGTTAGAAACCATACAAGCAACCGAGGTGCTGAGGGCAAGGCGAACGAACATGAGGGAATAGCCTGAATATGGGAAGAACCAACGGCAAATTGCGACCTGGGGAAATGAGCTTTGAGGTGGCTGCTGGCGATTCTGAGGGGCTGCTTCGGGATTTTGGCGGTGCTGGGTCACGGAACATTGAGAGATGGCGGCAGGTGCCATGACATGGGAGCCGATTCTTGCAGGATGCAGGCAGTTGAGGCGATTTGCCAGCGTCTTGCCGTGCGTCCGAGGTTGTCGGCGAGGGAGATGGGAAGTTGATGCGATGTGCCGGTTGCGATGAGTTGCGCTGCGCTTGCCTGCCGGTGCTGTGCGGGAAGCTTGCGAGATGTGGGCGAATAGGATGCGATTCGCTTTCGATATGGTGTTGGGTTGCGGGGGCGTTGGGGCTCACGCACAGCTGATGATCTGAGTTGCGGGGGATTCAGGTGATGCGCTCGCTTAGCTCACTGAACAGCTGTTCGCCGATTGATACGCTCGCGATGCTCGCTGAGGGGCTTCGCGGATCCACTCGCTTGCGCTCGTTGATGTAAGGTTGTCGGACGATTCGGGAACACGGCATTGAAAACGGGACATTCACGGCAGCAACACGCCACGCAATGCGGATTCTGCTTCGGGAAAAAGGCAGGCTGCTGCGTTGCGGGAACGGAAAGCTTGAGCTTACTGCGCTCCCGAGTACATTGAGATTGCGTTGAGGACGACGCTGCGAGTGTCCGGTGGCTGATGGCGGCAGGCAAAGCAGGACGGTGAGACGGGATTGATTCTGGTGGGTTTGCTGCACCGAAGCCCCACTGCTTGCCACCGGGTCTTCCTGGTTCAACGAGCCAACAAGCTCTTCGCAGGCGTAGGTTCCCCGACCGGCGCGGGTACAGGTGGATTGTATCACGCACAGGGATTCTGCACGAGCATTCCGGCAAAAGGCTCTGCCTTGCAGAAAGCCCGCCGTGACCTGCACAGCTTGCTTTGGCAGATGGGTCCAGCATCGAGGTCGCGTTGAATGGAGCTTCGATGCGTTCGGCGAGCCCAGCGGCGCGATGGGTGCGGCGCGGGCGGCGATGAATGGTACCATCTAACTACAACCATCCTGATTGGAGGCTTGCCTTGGATTCCTCATCTACCAGCTTCTTCGAGTTCATTGCCATCGGCCTTCTGCTCGTGTACCTTTTCGGCAAGCTCTTGGGGTTCCGCAGGCGCGTACGGGGAAAATCGGGGAAACGGGCGTTCTCATCGCATAAGGCTTCGAAAGGGAATGCACAGCGACTTGCCCCAACGGAGAGGCAAATCGCGCTTGTAGATGCGATGAGGAAGGAAGGGCTTCTCTCCGATCTCGAGAAGCGCATGATACCCGCCAATCAAAGCCGATCGTTCTACAGCTATCTGATCGACCGGCATATCGAAGAGCACGATAAGCTGGCTGCTGAGCATGAGGAAGCGCCAAAGCATCAGGAAGCCTCGGCAACGGTTGATTCAAGCGGCGATCAGAGGAAATGGCTCGATCTCGACCATCTCCCGCCGGTTGACGAGCTCCCTATCGATCAGCGCACCGGGCTATTCTCCAAAAGGGAGCACGCCTTCTACGAGGTGCTTCACCGTGCTTGCGGCAAGCAAGGGCTCACGGTTTGCCCGAAGGTGCGGTTGATGGACATCCTGGATGTCAAGACGAACAATCCGGACGAGAACGCGGTTTGGTTCAGGACGCTTGCCCAGTTGCATATCGATTTCATGATATTGGGGAAAAGCGACCGGTTCCTGTTCGGCATCGAGCTGGACGACTCGACGCATGGCACGGATGAGGCGCGGAAGAAGGACAACCTCAAAGACTGCTGCTTCATGAAAGCGGGAATCCCGCTCTTCCGGTGCCAGAAGATCATGAACGATGAGGAAATGAACGAATGGCTCGATAAGCGCCGCTTGATCGCAGAGGCAAGACGGGAGCTTCATACGTAGAGGAGATTGAAATTGGTTTACGTGACTGGAGATGTTCACGGTGGAACACCATGAACAGCATCGTTGCTTTGCTGGATGCTATCGTGCCGCTGGGCCAAGCGCTTGGAAAGTGATATTCGCAATCGAATGCGAATATGAGAAGAGCCACAGGGTTTTGCTCCTGTGGCTCTTTCTTTATCTTGACTTGATCTCTGCTATTAGGTGACTTCTGTCGTCTGGGTACAGGCGAAGCGTTCTGCTCTTACCGACCAGAGCGAGGCGGGTTGCCTCGCGGTGAGCTTGCAGCTCGGCCGCTTTGTCGGACTCTGCCGTTATCGTGAGGCGGTCGTAGGTTCGGTCGCCTTTCAGGATGTCTATCCGGTACCAGCGGCGACCAAGGATGTCTGTTTCGGATCTTGATTCCATCCGCTGTTCCCTCCTTTTTCGCAACAATACTAGTATTATAGCACAACCCAACGGGGTTACGCTACTGTTACTTCGTTGCACCGCAGGTGGAGCAGTAATAACCAACGGTTTCATCATAGGCTGCAGACACTAGCACAGACTTTGTAACAGGCTCATCATATGCTGCTGTAATCGTCTTTTTGATTACATGATATCCACCAGAACCACCGTTCATAGTTTCCTGCTTCAAATGAGCCCTATCTATACCTTCTGCACCGCAGTCGTTGCAAACCATTACATCTTTAGTCACTGCATCATGGTGAACATAGGTAGTCTGATTCTCGTAAACCGCATCATGATGCAGTGTTTTAGCCACCCAGTTGTGCTGATGGGACTGAGCACTTCCACCTTGGTTGCTGCCGGTGTTGCCTCCCTGGTTTCCTTGACTTGGGGCGGTTACGCCGGTCTTGTTGCTGTTGTTCTTCGAGGCGGCGGTGCTGTTGCCTGTTGCGACGTTTCCGCCCTGGGCGCTCGATGCCTTGCTGTTGGCAGCGTTTGCGGCGTTGGAGGCCTTTCCGGCGTCCGCGCCGGCTGCCACTGCCGTTGCCTGGGCGGCTGCGATGTCTGCCTCGGTTACGTTCTCGGCTGCCTTGGGCGTGAGCGTCATCTCGATGGATGCTCCGTGCTCGCCGTCGTACTCCACTACCTGCGGCTCAGGGAGGTTGAACAAGGTGCCGTCATCGAGCATCGGGGAGCCGACGATCGCAAGGGTGTAGGTTCCTTTCTCGGTGATCTCGGTGATCTCGGTGTCCTCGCCTGCAACCACCTGCTTCTCTGCCATCGGGTCGGGGGCGGTGACGTTCTCATCGGTGCTGGTGAGCGTATCCTTGACGTCGCCCTGGTAGATGCTCAGCACGATGGGCGTGGAGGTGTCCTGGTTCCAGCCATCGCAGTTGACCTTTGCGTGGATGGTCGGATCCTCTACCTGCTTCACTTCAGCTGCGGCGGACTCGCTCTCCTGCTTCGGCTCCGGCTGGTGGGTGGAGCTGTACGCGAATGCGCTTCCTGCGATGATCAGGGCTGCGGCGGCTGCGCAGCCTACGGCGATTAGGGCGTTTCGCTTTCCGGTTGGGCGGAACGGGTCTTTCAGCATCTCCTTGACATGCTGCCCTGCAGCTTGGTTGCGACAGGCTTCGGCGAATGCCTCCAGGGTCGGCGTGGCGCCGGTGAGCTCGTAGCGCTCGTAGAGCGGGATCAACGCATCATGGATATCGCCTTCGCCGTGCTCAACGCCCTGCTTCGACAGGGACTTCTCGATACGGCGCTCTGCGGTCTCCATCTTCGCGACCTTGGGCTTGTCTGCGGGGATCTCCGTTGCCGGAAGCTTCTCGGTTGCGCCTGCCTGCCCCTTGTCGGCGGGCGTCGCCTCCAGCTTCTCGGTCTTTGCCTCTGGATCGAGGCCAGGTTGCTTGTTGTTCTCTTCCATGTATCTCATTCCTTTCGGTTCTTCTCTACTAATCGTTTCACTGTTTGCCTTTTTGTTTGCTTTTAACTTACCGCATTGCAGCATGCCTGCCGTAGTTGCCGTCCTGCTCACGATGCCGGGCGGCAAGGTACTCGCGGTTACGGCGGTCCTCTGCTTCCCATGCGTCTTGCTGTGCGTCCTCGCTTTTCAGGAACCTAAGCCAAACGATAGGGGCAACGACTGCCAGGGCAAGCCCGATCGCCGCTGCGACGGTGACAACGAACGTGTCGCCGAGCTCCGGGAAAAACGCATCTGCCTTGAGCCCGACCACGATAAGGAGCATCGGCAATGAGCCAACCATGCCGATGCCGAAACCGAGTCGACATGGGTGCCCAAAGTCATTGCCTCGCGCAAGGCTGTGAAATCCCTGCGTTGCGAGCATCGCGAAGAACGGCGGGGCGATGAGGCATATGATGCATAGGGTCGTCTCCATCGGTTAGCCTTCCTTTCGCCTCTTGTCCTTTACGCACCCGCTACAACGATGAGCGCTGTGACCACTATGACTGCCACAGCGGTCCCGATCATCGTGAAGCCGGTTGCCAAGATGAGCTTGAGGCTTTCCTTGCGTCCTGCGTAGCCAAAGGCCAACACTGCCAACATGAAGGCAAGGAAGGTGACCGCCAACGCTACCGTCAACATTGCCCATCTTTCGGCCTCTGCTCGTCCTCTTCCTCAAGCAGGCGGATTATCGCACGGCGGGCGAAAGCGGACTGTCCCTCGCCTGTGCGCACATAACGCTCGCGCAACCGCTGCCTTACCCAGTTCGGGACCTGCACGTTCATCTGAACAAGCCGGTCCTCGTCGCCTTTCGACATCGCAATCACACTCCTTTCTCATAAGAGCATTCCAACGAGACTCGTCACTCCACTGTAGACTGCGAAGACGGCAAGCCCGGCCAAGGAGATCAGGAACAGGCCTGCCAGCATCGCCAGCACCTTCTTCGTGAGCTGCCAGGTAACGCGAAAGACAAGAATCGTCATCAATATCGCAACTATGCATTCAACTGGTCCCATTTCCTCGACCTCCTTTTTCTGTCTAGCGTTCTATAACTCTATAGTCCTATATATAGACTACTAGAGTTATAGAACATTTGTAAAGGGCTATCAGCGGCTTGCCTGCCAAAATTTTTCCTGCTTCGAGCCCCCAATTGCTCTCATCATCTCTCTTCTTGATTTCGCTCCTTGCGGAGCTCCATCAAGCCCTTCGATGTGATCACGTATAGATTTGGCGATGTGCCTCCGGATCGATTGCTTTGGGGAATCGACTCGATCAAACCGTTTTCCCGCAGGTACCTCACCACACGCTGCGCTGTGCGGACGGTCCTGCCTATCGTCTTCGCAAGGCTGTCCTTTGCGATGACTGCTCCCCCATCACCGTATTCGGCGATCAGCGACAACACCGCCCGCTCGCTGGCAGAAAGGCGGGTCTTCGGCCCTCTACCGCTCATCGCCTTTTTCGCTTCCTTGCCTTGCCGGTCGATCGATCAGGTCTGCTAGGCGCAGAACGTCTTGTCTGTTTGCAAAGCCGCGTTCCCCGCCCATGTCCACGTCGAGGATGCAGAATATCTCCAACTCCGACACTCCTACCGCCGGGTCCGCCTGCTCTGCGGCAGCTCGCAGCCTTCTCGCTGTCTCCCGGCGCTTATCGTCATCGATCATCTTCCGAACCTTCCTGCTCAAGCAACGTGTGCAACTGCTCGATCTGCCGCTCATTGGCCTTCAACAGGCTCAGGGCCTCCTGCGCAGCCCTTTGGGCGAAATAGGCGTCGGCGTCTCTCAAGAGCGCCTTCTCGGCCTTCTCCAAAAGCCTTGCAGCCGTGATGGTCGGTTCCCACGCATCCTCGCCTGGATGCTTCGTGCAGTTTATGCCCATGATCACGTTCTGCTTTACCGCCTCGATGTCCGCATCGACCATGCTCTTTCGATCGATATCAGGCATCTTTATTCCCATTTCCTCCGCGACGTTAGCCATATCTTGCTCACCGGAACCGTTGAGTTCTTCGCTAAGCGCCTCGATACGCTTGGCTATGGACTTTGCCTCATGGCTGGCGGAGGATTTCAAGGAGGCAACAAGGTCCTCGATGGTCATTCCGTCCTCTATATGATCGAGCAGTATGCACTGCTCGATGTAGGACAGTTGGAGCAGCTTGCCGAGCAGGCCTACCGCTGCCTTGCTGTTGTCTACGCTAATCATTTCCTGCATCAGAACATCGCTCCTATCAGAATCACGAAGTTATATACTCCTGCTGCCAAGACAAAAAGGATGCCTGGAAGGAGGGCTTTTTGCCACTTCTCGGGTTTTCTAATCGCCGCCCTTATCAGGAGCAGACCGACAATGAGAACAACTCCAGCTACCGTGATGTAGCCATGTGCGGATGCTATCGATGCTTCGAACATTCGCCTACTCCTCTCTGTTTGGCAACTGCGTCTTTGTAATCGTCATTGCTCACTGTGATGTCGTCGCGGGTCACCAGTCCTCCTTTACGGCTATCGTTGGTCTTTTTTCCCAAACCGGCTTCGACCAATCACCAAATGCTAAAACCGGTATGACAGCTGTTACTGTCTTTCCTTGAAGGTCCTCATGGACAAACTTCAATTCAGCATCCAGCGGATTTTCGCTTGGAAACAAGACTTCTATGATCTTGGCCTGAACTTTCTTTCCGTATCTTTCTCCGTTGTTAAGCAACCACCCGAACTCATTGCCCGTTGCATATATCCTCCACTCCCAAAACGCCGAATCGCGGCAAATGTCGGGAATGCTTGAAAAGTCTTTGAGAAGGCATCGCCCATCGGCAAGCCGCTGATACCTCACTGTTTTCGCTCCTTCGTTTCAACTGCACCTAACTTCGCATGAAGCTGCTCGATTTCGGGTTTGTGGGCTTTCAGGATGTCCACCGCCTCGTTTGCTGCTTCTCTTTAATACGCTCACCTTTGCGTTTTCCGCTTCGCCATCACAGAAAGGGCAGCGCTTTAGGTTGCTGTCAGTTGAGGTCGATGTCGCCATTGAAGTCCACTTCCTTTCCGCAATGCTCGCACTCGTAGCCTTCTGTATGGTTCCAGAGCTCTTCCCATACGAAGCAATCGATATCTGCTCGATTTTGCTCACCGCAATATGGGCATTCGAAGCGGACGGCAACGGGTTTCTGCTCTATGGTGATGTTCACTTCGGGTTGCTTGTCCTTATGCAGGTTCAAGATCAGTTCGGTCATTGCTACTCATCCAACTTATCGGTGTTGAAGATCGGATCCCATTCGACCTGCACCTTGAACTCTTTCCGGCACTGTTCGCATTCCTCGAACCATTCATCCGATTCGACTACATCGTCGTATTCGTAGGAATAGCCGCAGTATGGGCATTCGATCTCGCTCATTTTTCAGATCCTTCCGGGGTTAAGAGGGCTATCAGGCGGTTCACTAGCTCGGTGCGCTCAACGGCGCATTCTTCGAGCTTTTTGGGCTTTATGCAATGCGCATTGTCAGCGAAGAGGACTTCCTGCCACTTCGCACAGTTGTGACAGGTTGAGAACAGTTCCAGCTTGCCGTAGTCATCGAGCCTTGCAAGGCGGTCGGTTACTGCTTCGCGGCTGGTTTCGCCTTGATTGCTAAGCGGTGGTTTTTCGGCGGTCATTTCAAACCTGCTTTCAGTTCTTCGTTGAGGGTTTTCAGCTTGTATTCTGGGGTGCCTTGTATGTCAGTGTTGGTTAGGGGCATATCGATTCCTTTTTACATGTAGAGGGTGTATCGCGTGCCCAGGATTGAGGACTTCTTCTCGACTCGTTTGGTGCCGTCATCTGCAGGTTGCACTTGCACTTCGGACTCGCTCAATGTCATGTGATAGCGTTCCTCGGAATGCAGCTCATAACGCTCCCCTGGTTGCAGCGATATGTACGTTATTCCGTCCTCTGTGTGCGCTTCGGGCTCGTAATCGGAGTCCTCCGATACCGAAGCGTTTTTCGCTTCAGTGATGCCCGTACCTTCGGCGAGCACCAGCGTTATATCGTACTGGCCGTTCTCATTGGAGACAGAACGAAGGCTGTAGGTACCGTCTTGGAACGGGTAGCGCTCTAGTTGGCTTTGCCTGATCGGCAGGATAATGGACAGGCAGGCAATCAGGAGCGCTATTGTAAGGATCTGTATCACGAAGGTGAGGGTTGACTTGCCATCGGTCATCTGGGCTCCTTCTCGTCGTTTAATGAGCTGATGCCAACACAGCAGAAGGCTATGAGGTCCACCGCCGCCGCGATTCCGTAGCCGTAGCCTGTGTAGCCGGCAAGGCAGGCTGCGAAGCTGAAGCCTACAGCGATGCAGCCGATGACGGAGAGCGCTTTGAAGGACTTGCGGCTCGGATCCATGCCGAATGCGTTGGGAAACGTCCCCAGTGCCATGCCCAGACCTAGGATGCCGGCTACTGCCGAGGCGATTCTCGAAGTGAGGCAGACGCCGACCTCGAACGGGATGTGGTCGAGGCATATCGCGAGCACTGCCGCGGCAAGGGCGGTGAGGGCTAACCTGTATGCAATGCTTTTTGTCATCTGGACGCTCCTTCTTGATTGTCTGTTAGCAGGGCTATTAACTGCTCGTGCAGGGGGACGTACTTCGCAGGCTTGTCCCAGCCCGCGCGCATCAGCTCATCGAAGTACCACTTATCGATAGCAAGGCCGATGCCGACCAGGACTACAAGCAGAGCCAATCTAATTGCCAATTCTTCCATTACTCTGTCTCCTTCTCTTGTCGATGCGCTTAAAGCTGCCAATCGTCTTACATTACCTGGTCGATTAGGCTTGCTTCTCGCTGCTCTTGTCCTTTGCGGCTCGCTTCTTCTCGCGGGACTTCTTCGCCTTGGAGACGAAGGACTGCTCCTGCTTTGCAAGGATGTCCTTGCCGGCTTCCAATACGTTCTGCGCTCCGTTTGCCTTGCGGTCATGCTTTGCGCCGCACTCCGGGCAGGTCCATGCAGGGCGCAGGTCCTTTGCAAGGACAAGCTCCTCATGACCGCATCGGCTGCACACCTGGGCTGTGGGGGTGTCGCCGGGCACCTCGACGAACGATCGGTTCGCCCATGCCGACTTGTAGGCGAGCTGGCGGTTGAACTCCGCGAAGTTGCCGTCGAGCATCTTGCGGTTGAGCATCTTCTTCACCTTGCGGGGAAGGTCCTTGGTCGCCGCGCTGCCATGCTGCTGCATGTCCTTGGAGCCCATCTGGCGGGCGGCTATCGTGCCGTAGCCGTTGACAAGCTCCCTGGTCGCGTTGTGCGTCGCTGCCTTGCGGACATCGGCGATCCGCTCGTTGATCCGGGCAACCTTCCTCTTCTGCTTCAGGTAGTTTTGGCTGCCGGGCTCTTTTCTGGCGAGGTCCCGCTGGGCGATGGCAAGGCGCCTCTGCAACCGCCCGATCCTCTCCGGCAGGTCCATCACCTGCCCGTCGGAGGTCACCGCCCAGTGGGAGGCGCCGAACGTGATGCCGACCTCGCCCGTTGCGGCTGGATAGGCGGGAAGCTCCCGCTCCTTGACGTTGATCGATGCGTAGTAGGCGCCGCTTGCCTTGCGCTCCACGGTGCAGCTCACGAACTTGCCCTCCGGGATGCGGTGGATCCTCGCCCTCACCTTCCCGATCTTAGGGAGCACGATGCCGTTCCAGCTGATGCCGGCAAGGTCCCAGTCGGCGGGGATCGGCGAGGGGATCTCCGCAACCGCAGCCTCGGCCTTGCCGTTGTCGAAGTCGCAGCCTGCGAGCTTGACGTTGCCGGACTTGTAGGTCTGGACCGGGTTCTTACGGGACTTGAACTTGGGGAACCCGACGTCCTGCCCCTTCTTGATGCCACGGAAGAAGTTCTGGTAGGCGGTGTCGAGGTTGCGAAGGGCGTAGATGAGGGCTGTGGCGTCGGCTTCCTTGAGCCAAGGCTTCCCGTCCTCGTCTACGAGCTCCTTCTTCAGGCGCGTCAGGTCCTTGGACGTGTCGAACATCGACATCGCCTTGGCTGCGGGATCGTAGATCGGGTTCGCGACCGTGTGGAAGACGACCTTGCCGCCCTCGGTGCGCTCCCATATCTCCTTGCCATCCTGATCGTATTGCACGTTGCCCTGCTCGTCGCATGCGGGCTTGGGCCGGCGAACCTCCTGCTGGGTGCGCTCGTAGGCATCCATCCTTGCCCGGAGGTAGTGGTTGTACACGAAGCGCGATGCGTCGATGTTCGCCTTGATCGCCTCGCACTGGGATGGGGTCGGGTAGATGCGGAACTTGTAGGACAGGCGGACGCCGTGCTCCTCGTCGCCCTTCTTCTCGTTTGGCATATCGTTATCCTTTTCGTAAGAGGATTTTCCTGATAGATACATTGTAGCGTATTTAATGTCTCGGGGAGACATTAAATCGGAAAAAGGTTGCTATTCTGTTCTCTGAGAAGTGGGTTTGGCGTTGTGCCGGCAGCAAATCTGCCTTCATGCCCCGTCGCTCTCCCGTGCCTTCCAATTATTTGCATTGCGTATGAAGGGTAAAAATAAAACCACTGCTTTCATCAGCAATGGTTTTTAATCAAATCAGTCAGCCGAGACAACGAGTATCACTGCGCATTGCGTTCAGTGAGCTTGATGCTTTGTCCGGTTCCAAAACCTCTGGGTGCACCACTTCACCTCATCTCAGGTTCAGCAACCGTAGCAGATCGGGTGGTTCTCAAACAACACCCCCGATGGCAAGAGCCCTTGGACCGGTTCAGCGACCATGACAGATCGGGCGGTTCTCAAACCTGTGGGTGTGGATATGCCGTTTGAACTGGGCATTCCTATTTCAAAGAACTGCAAAATCTGCCAGGTCTTCTTGTTTCTGCGACCCGCCCGGTCGTTTTTTCGATCGGGCTCTCGGATCTCCGCAAGCGTCTATTCCCGCCCTGACGGCGGTATGGGTACATTATAGCAGAACGATTCCCTAGATGGTCTCTATCTGTTGCCCCATGACTGTATCAAGACATGAAAAAAGCCAGGCATTAAGTTTGGACGCTAAGCCTGGCCTTTGATTCGAACGATGCTGCCCGGGTTGGCGGGGCGCCGTTTGCATTTTGGATTGTAGCATCTGCGCAACGCTTTAGGAAATGCGATTGGGAGGTTTTTTCTTCGGCTTTGGAAGAAACAGACTAGTCTTCTGCCAACTTCTCGAAAAATTCCTTGTCTTTTAGGTACAACCAGAAAAGACCGAATGCGGAAACCTCCCAATCGGCAATCATTTTGTCGGTAACGACCTTACCGTTCTCGGTAGTAAACACAACGTATACAGGTTAGCATGTTTTTGGTGATCACAAACGGGAATATGGAGCTTGTCGATACGGTTCTGGCTGTGCCTTGCAGCTCTGCCCTGCTCGGCGTAGTTGTGCTAAAGGCTTTTGAAGGAGGGATTGGATGATCTCGCATAAGGTTAAGAGCAGGATCGCCATGGGAATCTGCGGCATACTCTTGGTTGCGGCAGGGGTTCTTGGATTCACGCTTTGGTCTATGGAGCAGGCGGGTAACCCGTCTCCCGGAGGGGAGGCCCAGGAAGTGTCTCTGGATCCTTACGGGTTCCCGGAGGTCGACTGGGACTATTGGAGATCGGTGAACCCGGACGTTATCGGTTGGGTCACCGTGCCTGGGACCAACATCGACTCGCCCATTGTGCAGGCGCACTCATCCGATCCGGAGTACTATCTTCATCACGACGTTTACGGGAAGTACAACGTCTACGGTTGCCCTTACCTCGATGCAGGCTGTGAGGCTGAGGGGTTCAAATCGTACAACTCTGTGATATTCGGACATCACATGAACGACCAGACTGTGTTCTCGGCGTTCTCCAAGTACACGGATGCGGATTTCGCAAAAAGCAATAACAAGGTGCTGCTCCAGATGCCGGGGGAAAAGCATATCCTGAACGTCAAGCTCGCCGAGATCATCAACGCGGGAACCGACAAGTCGAAGCGCACCTCGTTCACCGATGCGGCTGATTTCGGTCGGTGGTACGCAGAGAGGGCGCAGTCCGCCGACGTTGTGATAGACAGCTCGGTGCCAGTGAGGAACTACACGTTCGTGACGTGCAGCTACAACAGGTGGAAAAACGAGCGGACGCTTGTATTTGCGAGCGAGTGAGGGGTTTAGATGATCAACAAGGGCATCCTTATCGATAGACAGTTCGATGCCGAATTGTTTGCCGACAACCTTAGGTTGCTTAGAGAAGGCAAAGGGCTCACGCAAGCAGAGCTTGGTTCGCTTTGCGGGATCTCTGAAAATGCGATACGGAATTACGAGCTTGGGCGTTGCTTTCCGAAAATCACAACGCTCAACGCGCTCGCCGATGCCCTTGATGTTTCTGTCGGATCTATCTGCATTTACCTGTTCGATAACGATCTTGAGCTTCAAGCAGGCTTGCGCCAGATTTGCCAAGTTTACGGTTTACGAGTCAAAACATGCCCTATCGAAGACAAGAAGCAAAACTTGCTCTTCCCTTCTTCCTCATTCATGAAACGATTCATCGAGGAATGGGCGCATCATATCTCTATCGGCGACTTCGCAACTTGGAAGGAGCACTTTTGCCTCCCGTACCTTTCAGACGATTTTCCATTGCGCCTCGCCGATCATTCTTGCAACAAACAGTGCAAGCTTAAAGAGAATTGGATTCAATCTTGCTTTGCCAAGAAGCTGAAGGCTCTTCGGAATGCCATCCCCATCACCCAACGTGAATTGGCCGACGTGCTTCATATCTCGGTCGGCGCCCTAAGAAGCTACGAGGAGGGTAGACGCTTGCCGAAAAAAGATAGGCAGGCGGCAATAGCCGAAGCGCTCAACATCGATATAACCGAGCTAATGTTTTACGACTTCGGCGATCCCAACCGAGCAGCGTCAGCTTTGCTTCAAATCGCCAAACGGTTGAGACTTCAGCCAGTTGCCTATGGAAACGGGTTCGCCATTGAAGCTACAGACGAACGTGGGGCAAGCGCAATCGCTGCGGTTCACAAGAATTGGGAAGCGGATTTCGCCATCTACTCTGAAAAGGGAGCTTAGAAATTAGAAAATGGAAAAGGAGCCTGATTCGGCTCCTTTTTTGTACGTTTGTATGTGTGAGACAATGGTCTTCTCTTGCAGATAACTGTTCTGTTATGCAAAAAGGCTCCCAGCGAGGACGCTAGGAGCCTTTCATTTAGACGAGTGCTATAACCATATAGCCATTGAATTATAGCATAGCAATATGATTTAGGTCTAGCTTATCTTGGGGAGCAACGGGAGGATGTTGCCTTCGATTGTCTCGTCGTTGAAGGACATCAAGCAGCACTTCCCCTCATCCATTTCGACAACATGATAGCCGCAATCTTCGCATCGGTTATATCCGCTTTAAGTTCCGTGCCGTCCTCACACCTCAACGTCAGCTTTCCATCTATGATTTTCATATTGGCTCCTTTCGGCTCTTTTCTTTGCACAACTCTGAGCCCATTCGGGCGGTTTCCTGCCATCCTTCTGGATCCCTTCGCTTCCGAACGTTCTTTACATGAAATGCTCGATTCCGAAAGCCAGGGCCAATGCCAACACGATCAGGATGGCAAGGTACTTCGCATAGTTCAGGACGCGCTCGGGAAGGTTCATCATGAAGTACATCTTCGAGCGGCGTGAGGCTGCCTGCTCCAGCTCATGGATATGCTCCACGGCTTGCGCATGCACCTTGTCTATCGTCTCGGCGGCATCCTTTCGGACAGTGTTCACCGATTCGGACGCCTTCTGAGCGCACAAGCGCATGCCCTTTGCGAACTCTTCGTTCAAGGTTTTCACGGCATCCTGCGTGCTGCTCTTCACCGCATCATCAATCCTTTTCCCGGCATCGGTGAAGTAATCGTTGGTCTTTTGGGCAAGCTTCAGGCAAGCATCCTGGGTTGCCTTCGCATCGCGGGTGCTGCCGTCGATTGCCTCGATGCGCTTCTCAAGCCGATCGATGCGATCGAGCAGGATGCTCATGTCGGTCGTCAGCTTTATGAGCATTTGAGCCATCGCGGGATCGGCGGTCGATGCCTGCGAAGCCGGGGTTGCCGGTGCTGCAGGCAACTCCTCTGCCTTTTCCTTCTGGACATCTTCCTGTGCCGACTTTTCAGCTTCCTGCTCGTCTGCTGGTTGCTGCTCTTCGCCTTCTTCTTGCTCAGCTGACCGATCGTCTGACTGATTCTGATTGCTTTGCTGATCGGAAACTTCAGGCTCATGCTCGCTGCCTTGCTCTGGGGCGGAGCCGGTTTCGTTGGCATCCGGGTTATCGTTTCCCATCACGATGCCGATAAGATCGTCCTGCGCGACATTTGCCTTCGCATCTTCGAGCATCGCAGCATCGGACTCCGCCATCCCCTCCTGGCTCAAGTCTCCTTCCTCGTTTTCGTTGTCAAGATCCTCATCAAGCGGCAACTTTTCCTGCGCGTCGAGCGCGGCTTTTGCCTTGCTGCTGTTCTTCATGCACATTCTCCTCTCTCTTCAATTGAATTTTACCTGCTGGTGTTGCTGCGCTCGCCGCCGCCGCGACCGTTTTTCCGTGTAACGGTCTGGCTCTGCGTGCGGGCACGATTATGGGTACCGCCGCCAGAGCCCTTGCCGCCGCGACCGGGAAGCTGCTCACCGCCGCCGCGCTTCGGGACTGTCTTGCTGCGAATCTTCTCTGCAGCACGCGAGGCAGCCAGAATTCTGTCGGTGACGTCACGGTCACCCACGAGAGGGTCGGGGCGCTTCGGCAGCTTCAGCTTGGGAGTATCGGCGCCCATCTGCTTGGCGGCCTCGCGGTAGGCTGCAAGCGCCTTGTCGATGCGGGCAAGGTAGACGGCCTTCGGGTTGTCGGGCTCTTTGCCTTGCTGCACGCTCTTCGTTTCGAGCGACTTCTGGATCTCTTGCAAAGTGAAACGGCCGTCCAGCTTTCCGATGTCAAAGGTGCACTTCGGATTGCCGGTCTCGCGGACATCGGTGTCGGTCACGTACACTTTGTCGTCCCGAACATCGACCTCGCCACCGAACTCCTCGATCCACTTCTTGAAGTCGCCGAGACTACGCACATTCGGCGACTTGATCACTGAGGCAACGATCTCTCGCAGATTGTTCTTGTAGCTGTAACGGTCGTCCTCGATGATCGCCTTCTCGGCATCGCGTGGGCTGCGATTGCGGATAAGGGAGTTGGGCTTGCCCTCCTCAACTTGCTTCAAGCCCCATTCGGAATCCATCTCACGAACGGTGGCTACACGCTTCTTGTAACCGTTCTTCCCGCCCTCACCGTGTATTCGCTTGCCGGTCATCAGGTCGCTTCGGTTGATCGCCATGTGCACAGCATAGCGCTTGCCTTGCTTGTCCTTCTCCTCGTGAAGCGCGAAGACGACCTGATTGTTCGGGTAGCGCTTCGCTACGTACTCCATTGCGTAGCGCATGCAGTGCTCAGGGGTCATCTTGCCGCCGTTCACGCTGCACTCCTCTGGGAGGAACGCAAGGATCTGATGGTACATGATGGTGTTCTTCGTGCCGCGCTTCGCCGGCTCGTTGTGTCCGAACAGCTCTCGCGTTCGGTCCATCTCCGCATACCAATGCTCGCTGTGGAAGATGTTCCAGCCATCGCGTGCCAAGGCATCCTTGCCGTTCAGGTAACGGCGCACGTTCTCGCCATGACGCTCGCTGGTAACGGGCTTCAGCTTTATGATCGTCATCCTGCTTCCTCCTTTCCGATTCGTATTCGCATTCGATTGCGAATATAGGATTTGCACTGAGGCTACACTTGGCTTTTCAGCATCTCGGTCAACTCGGTGGCCTTCCTGACAGCATCGCGCACGTTCCAAATCACCTGCTGCACTTCTGCTGGATCGAAGGCCGCTATGCCGTTTGCATTGAGGAAGTACATGAGCTGGTTGAGGTTCGTGCCTTGCTTCAGGAGCTCATGGGTCATGCGCCGCACTGCCTCGATGTCGATCTCGTTCTGCTGGACGACCTTGCCCTGGATAGCGCTGCGGCGAACAAGGTCCGACATGCTGCAGCCCAGCGATTCGGCACGCTCTCTCAGCGCAAGCTTCTCGCTGTCCGTCACCTGAACCTGAATACAGTTGGTGCGCGGCTCTTCCTTGTCCAAGCTGCCGACATTGCCTAGCGGCGCCTCCGGCAAATCGATTGCCTGGTAGACGAGCGCTAGGCGCACAAGCTCGGACACTGTAACGTTTGAGCGCTTGGCGAGGTTCTGAAGGGCTTCCTTCTCTATCTTCGTCATGCTCAACAATATGGTGGCCTTGTCGCCTCTCTTCTTGTTCAACTGCCTGCCTCCTTTCTTGGTGTCCTCGCATCTTCGTACATTGCGGCTTTGTCCGCTTCGCAAAGCGAGCTGCCTCGGTTTCGGAGCGGAAAAGCACTTACCTTTGCCCGAGCGGCCTCGGGCTATTCGCCGATGGCTCGCGCAAGCGGAACCATCGGAGGGTGCAAGCGAATCGCCAACGCGATTCCTGCGCAGCACCCGGAACCCCGGACAGGGAACCGACATCGGCAAGTCCGATGCCGCAGTCCCGACCAGTCCGGCAAGCCCTTAACCGTGGTAATTAGCGATAGCTATATTACCATGAGTTAAGGAAAGCTTGCACGAATTCCCGAAGGGGGTTCGTTGGCGGAGCAGAATTGCGGGGAGAAGCCTCCCCGTGATCCTGCGCAGACAGTGAGCGAAGTGCAGTGAAGCCGACCTATGGGGAGGGTTCGAACGGAACGTAGCGAGAGCGTAAGCTCGCAGTGGAGCCGCCCTTTGGAAGGGTCCGAACGGAGAGCTGCAGCGGGCTCCGGCGATGACGTCGGGGCGTGGGGAGAAGCCTCCCCGCGTTCCGATGGCTTCGCCGGAGCGTCCCGCCCATCAGGCGGGACAACAAGGATTTGGTGTAGCTTGCTCTTTTGATTGGGTAACCGATCTTTTTGATTTCCAATCGGATCTCTGCAAAGCAAACGCTGCGTTTTCGGAAGATCTTTGATCTGATTGATCCACTCGCGCTGCTCGCTGATACGGCTAACTTCTTGAATGAGTTAGCCTTTCAGTTATGGATGCTCCCGCACATCTGATGTTGCAAATTGCGACACCCTAGGACGTTCGCTTCGCTCACTGTGCGATGCCTTCGCATCGATTGATACGCTCGCTCGCGCTCGTTGATGCGGCTCTTTTGGAAGAGCCTTTTGATGAAATCAAATTGAGCCGAATCGCCCTCTAGGGGTGATTCTAGGTGGTGGAGGGTTTTCCACTTTTCCATGATTCCGGCGCTCGAAGGGCACTACTAAAGCCAGTAGGAGCCGGGATTGTGGGAAAGTGCGTAAACCCGGGCGGGCACTTCAAATTTTCTGGCTTTGCAAAAAAGAAATACATGTCCCGGTGAGCGGATTCCCCTCTGAGGGGGATCCTAGCGGAGGCTTTGAATAGAAAAGGCTCCCCATTTCTGAGGAGCCTTCAGGTGTTTTCTCTAATCCAAATGCTTTTAGGGTAAACGATCAATCAACTCTTTTGCTTGCTTCCAGCCGAGCCCTTTAAGTCTACGGTTTTTTGCGATCCCGATCTCCTTCATCAACTTCTCCGACTTGGCGCTGCCAAATCCTCGAACCGCTTCGATCATATCGACAACTTTAAGACGACCTATAATCTCATCGTCCTTCATGCTGATCGCTTCCTCAACCGACATCTCGCCGCTTGCAAGTTTTCTCTTGACCTCAGCCCGCTTCACACGGGCAACTTTAGCTGCCTCAAGAGCAGCCAATCGCTCTTCGTTGGTGAGCTTTGGAGGCGTGCTTTCAATCATGGTAACAACTCCTTTCAGCTATCGAGCAAGACCGAGATCAGTAACCCACGGTGCTACTCGGTAACCCTTCTCGCGCTTCTTGTCTTCACCGACACGTTCATTGTGCTTATAGAGAACAACCCTGTGTCCAACAAGGTTGCTCTTTCCCCACAACTCCTTGACGGTCTCGCCTCGCTGGCTGTCTACTCGCTCGGAACGAACGATCTCATCCTCGTCACTGTTGCTTGCACGGAAAGTAACGAGATAGCGCTGACTTGACTCTTCGAACTTGATGTCCTTGATCGTTCCAACCAAACGCGCTGACTTCTGAACCAATACAGCAAGCGAGTTATCCGCATGCATGCGGCCGATGATTATGACTTCTTTAGTCAGGCTTGCCGCATCAACAAGCTCGCCTTTGAGGGTCAATCCGATGTAAGCAAGCTCGATGTTGCGTCGAATCTGCTCGTCGCTTCGCAATGATGTTTCGGGCATTTCTACTTCCTTTCAGTTGTGTCCTAACTCAGCTGTTCTTGATCGGCTGATCGACATCAACCAGATACAAATTACAGGAGGCTATCAAGACGTATGCGAATCGTGATTTGATCAGTTGCACAAGATTCCGCAATCAGGACGCAACTGGAAAGCCCTGCTTTGATCGATAGCCATTGCGACCAGGCGAGCATCAACAGACTTGAGCTTAGTACCCTTCTCGATCCAACCACTCGATCATCACACGGCTAACGAGAAGGTTCATGCTGACATCCTCATCACGCGCAACATCGCGAATACGCTTATGGAGCTCAGGGGATACGCTGAGGTTGATCTTGCGATCATTGCCACGGGAACGGCGTTTGGTGTAGCCACCCGGCAGTTGCACAACCTCTCCCACACCCTTCTCTGTACTTTCCATTTCCTTCTTCTTGGATGCTTTCGCAACCGACTCGTTGGCACCGGTATTCATCTCAAACTCGGTATTGCTCTTACGCGTCTTAGCCATTTTTAGTTCTCCTCCTGATTGAGATATTCATCGATAAACGCCTTGAAATCTTCAGCGGCCGTGCATTCCGGATCGTAATCCCAAAGAGAGATGTGGGCACTCTGTGCCTGACGAACGGAAACGCACTTGCGGATACGTGTTTCGAAAACCTTTGTGTCCGCATTCTCGGCAACCTCGGGAAGCTGCTCATCAAGCGAGCGCTCCAAGCGACCACGTGCATCGTAAGTGTTGATCAAGATGCCAGCGATGGTCACATTGGGATTCAAACGCTTGTTTTTGCGAATCGCCTCGCATGCTTGGTAAACTTTCCCGAAGCCGTCAACTGATGCCGTGTCTGGAACCACCACCACAATCACATCGTCTGCCGCGACAATTGCGTTGCGGGTCACAATGCCAAGCGACGGAGGGCAATCGATAACACAGTAATCGTAGTTACCCTCAACTCCCTCAAGGGCATCTGCCAGCATCGTAAGCGGAGTATCAAGCTTGGACATCTCAACTTCCGCATCGGCTACCAACGTGTCGCCGGGAATGATGTCGCCATGCTCATAGTGCTGGATGCCATCGGCGGCGGTGTACTCGAAGGATGTAAGCAAATCATAGACGGTTACCGCATCCTCGATCTTCGCACCAGCCTGACGGGTTGCATTGGTTTGCTGGTCGAGATCGACAAGCAATGTGCGGTAACCTTTGGCATTCAGGCCTTCCGCCAATGCCATTGAGGCGGCAGTTTTGCCGACTCCTCCCTTATGGTTGCAAATCGCAATAGTCTTCATGACTGTTTCCTTTCTTTTCTTAACCCTCGAACATGTATCTCATCCGAATGTCGGCATTCTTCGCTGCCACGCAGAACACGCCAGACAGCACCGTCATCGCCTCGATGGCAACAATGAGAGCCGCAATGGTGATGGCGCTCAAATGAAGAAAGCAGCCGATGCCGACGGCGATAGCCGAGCTCGGAATTCCGAAAACGAGCCATGTAATCAAGAAGCTAAAACCTCGCATAACAGGTATCTCCTTTCCGCTGTAGCTTTATTGTAGCACAACCCTACGCCCCAACAACGGCGCAACCCTGCAACACAGTAAAAAATTTTGCGGACTCTGCTCAGGCCTGCATATCGGGTATCATGATCGTGTTGAGAGGGCCCACCTTTCTTTTCGCCGGGAATGGTGACCTGGCTTTTCTCGGGCTCTCTCAATATCTATTACGATTAAAGCCCTGTATCTGCAAAACACCATTTGCAGATACAGGGCTTTTACCTTGCCGCCCCGCTTTCATAGCAATGAAAAAGGCACCTGCTTTCGCAAGTGCCTCAACTGATGCCGTTAATCATCGTAATGTCCTTTACATGAGACGATCTCAAGTACCCCGTCTTTTACCCGGTACACAAGTCGGTTCGCGTCATCAATCCTCCTCGACCAGAAGCCGCTTAGATTCCCCCTCAACGGTTCTGGCTTTCCGATGCCATCGAAGCCGTTTCCACGCTCAATATCCTTTACCAAAGCATTGATGCGCTTCAATGTCTTCTTATCCTCACGTTGCCACGAAACGTAATCATCCCATGCCTCGTCAAACCATACCTTCCTCATCTAATCGTCCTCCAACAGCTCATGCTCCACGCCTTTGCCGGCATCAAGGGCTTCGATCCCTCTCTTTATGTGCCTCATGTTGCTGTCCGAATAGAACGGATCAGCGTTAAGCTCAAACGGGATACGATGCTCCCTTGCAACAGCTTTCAGGAAGACGTTGACTGCGGTGGACATCGGTATGCCGATCGCGTTCAACGTTGCCTCAGCATTACGCTTAACCTCATCATCGACTCTTACGCTTACCTGTGCCATATAGCTCATCTCCTTTTCTCTTTTCTTGGTTTAATTATAGCACAAATGTACGCATAATGCAAGCATATGTGTAGCATCTGCTATACATATGCTTGCATTAACTGCTACACTTTCATCGTTTCCATAATCGCACCGAGATATTCGCATTCGAATGCGAATATAGGAAAGACACCTGCTTTCGCAAGTGCCTTTCTATTGGTCGCCCACGTTTCGTTAAAAATACCCTGCAACCGTTATTGCTGTGGTGCCAACCTGTATTGCCAAAGGGCAGGGAATCTACCCTACCCTGCCCTGCATGGCTTGCTTAGAACGCGATGTCGTCATCGTAAAGGGTGCTAGTCATAGGATCAACAGCGGTCGCGGATGCTGTAGCGGGTACCTGAGCACCGTTGGAAATAGATGACATGAACTCGATTTCGTCTACGATGATCTCGATTTTGGAGCGCTTCTGACCCTCGTTGGTCTCCCACTGGCTCCAACGGAGCTTGCCCTCGATGGCTACTTTACTGCCCTTAGAAAGGAAGCGGGAAACGCTCTGGGCACGGGCACCGAACATCGTGCAGTCGATGAAGTTCGGATAATCCTCCCATTCGCCGGTCTGGCTGTTCTTGCGGCGGTCGTTCACTGCGATGCCGAAACCCATCACCGGGTTGCCGGAAGCAGTAGTGCGTACCTCGGGCTCGCGGGTGAGGTTGCCAGATACGATAACGCGGTTGATAGACATGATGAGCTCCGATCTCTCATGGGTGGCGATTCCTTCCGCTCACCCTTTAACTTGATGACTCAATTATAGCACACCCCAACGGGGTTATTGGGTTATCAGGGCATTAAGTCGCTACTTCACAAACCCTCCACAAACCGCAGGTCAGACCTTGTTTTTACCGATTATCAGCCAGCCTAAAACTAATCATGAAACGTATTCCATCCCTTATTCCGGCTATGTAGGCATTGTCTACTTGATCGTTGTCGGCGGCGGTTTGAGTTGCCATGTAACGCCTCACCGCCTCTCTTTGCCTTGCCGTGAGCTCTTCGAGAACGCACATGTACGCGCCTTCTGCCTCGGCGTTGATGGCTTCGCTTTCCCTTGCCTCTATGTTGCTTTCCTGCAATATGCGCATGTCCTTGTCTCGGATCTTTGCAAGGGCATCTTTCACGGTTCTTTGAAATTCTCTTTCTTCCAGCACCTCTGTTCCCTCCTTTCGGTTTTCTCTTTTATTTGCCCCCACCCGGTTGGGCGGGAGTCTTGCTACCCATTGCATGGCATTAGGCTGTGAGCTTCTTGCGAACCTTGGTTTCCACAGCGTGCATGGACTTGTTAACCTCTGTCATCATCTTCTTGGCTGTCACACGGTCGAACTTGCCAACGCTTTCGATGATTCCCATAACCTGCTCGTAGCTTTTGAGCAACTGCTCCATGGCGTAGGTTGCCTTGCCGAGTGTGGCAACCTCGGAGTTCTTGCTCTGCTCCTTCAAGAGGTCTTTTCTTGTCGATGCCATCTCTTTCCTGTGCTCTTCAACGGCTTTCGAGAAACGCTTCGCCGACTCCTCTATCTCCTTGTCCTTGGCATTCAGTTCCTCTTGGAAGTTCTTTCGCTCCTCTTCACGGATGGCTTCAAGCTCTGCTTTATGCTTGCTGTTCATCTTCGCAAGCTCTTCCTGCAATGCGTCCACTTCCTCGTTGGTGCGGGCGAGCTCTTCGCGGCTCTGCTTGATGGCGGCCTCTACCTGTGCCTTTGCCTCGGTATCCTTGCTTTCGATAAGCTCGGCTTGTCGCTTCTTCTGCTGTTCAAGCTCCCTTTCTATCCGGGACTTGTCGGCCAATGCCTTTTCGGTCTGCTCCTTGTAGCGAGCGTTTTCCTGCTCATGGCGCTTCTGGGCCTCGGCGAGAGCGGCTTTGGTGCTTGACTGTTCCTCGGCGAGCTCGGCTTTCTTCTTGGCAAGCTCCTCTTTAAGCTCACGGATAGTCATGTCCTTTGCGTTGTTCTGCTCAGCGAACTTTTCACGCTCCTCTGCTGGGATCTCGAGCAATGCCACGGCCTGCGTGACGCTTAAATTCGCAATTGACTGCGATTTTGACGCTATGCCGCTCGCGCCGTACTCCGCATAGAGCTTCATCATGTTGTTCGCGGTACGCTGGGAATAGTTCACCCTCTCTTTCAGCCAATTGCCCCATTCCCCATGCTTCACCATGGCTTTGGCTTCTGTAAGGCGCTTGCCAAGCTCTATGAAGTTCATCAGGACCATCTGCTTGGTCTGCTCGGTTATCAAGTTGATCTCGCTTGCCAACTGGGCTTCCCTTGCCCTGTCTTTTTCCGCTACATATGCCACCTGCATTGCCTGTGCCTCTACTGTTGCTACCTCTGCTGTTTCGTTTCTTTTCGCTTTCGTCATGAAAACTTCCTCCTTTTGATTTGTTGAATTTGGTTCAAGCACTGTCTTGAAGCAACGGTGCTTATGCTGTTGATGGGTGCGAGCGCAGCGGAGCGAGGGAGCTAATCAAGGGCGACGGGTGCGTATCCCAGCACCCGGAGTCTTTTTGCAAGTTGTTGAGGGAGGAACGGACTCAAGAAGTTGCAAAAAGATGCTTGCACCCTTGGTGGTTGCGAGGGAGCGGCATATACTTGCCCACCAACAGATAAGTACCGCCAACGTAAGTTGGGGTTCCTTTTAGGAAGCCCGCTGTGGGAAGGTCTGCGGAGGGCACTCCTGCAGCCCGTAGCTGAGCTTTCCATGGCGGGCGGTGCAGGTGGAGTGAGCGGATCGCGCTCTGAGCGTGATCCTAGGGAACGGAACCGAACGATCTGAGGCGTGCCGGGGATTGGCGCGGCTTCCTTTCTGCGGCGGTGAGCTTCGTTTGGCTCACGCATGGCTGATGACCCGGGTTTCGGGGACATCAGGTAAGCGGTGCTGCGCACCGATTGATACGCTCGCGGTGCTCGCTGAGATTTTTTTCTTTGAAAAGAGATTGGGAAACAGAAAAGGCGCTCCCCCTAAAAACAAGCCGGGGAGCGCCCTTTAGGACTGCACAGCAAGCGAGGTGAAGCTTGAAGTGACTATGCATCGTATCGCGAATCGATGATTTGAGAGCCGAATCGCCCTCTAGGGGTGATTTTAGGCGGTGGAGGTTTTTGCACATTTCCATGATCCTGACGCTCGAAGGGCACCACTAAAACCCGTAGGAGTCGGGATTGTGGGAATGTGTGAAAACCGGGCGGGAGGTTAGGTTGCCCAGGTTTCGCGGCTCAGACCGTGGAGCCTGGGCCGGGCATGGAAAAGGGCTGCGACCCGTGGGGTTCGGGTGCAGCCCTTTGGTGGCTAGTAGTCGCAATTGCGCTTCAGCTCGAAGGCGGCAAGCTCGTAGGCTTCGGCTTTGGCGGCGTATTGAGCTTTCGTTAGCTCATCCTGCTCGCGGTGGAACTTCTTCTCGAACTCGCTTGCCAGCTGCTCGAAGTACTCTATGGTTTCCTGTACGGTGCGCTTGGGCATTTTCCTGCTCCTAACTGGTTGGGTTTTCGGTTCGGTGGGTAGGGCGAGCACTGATTCGCGCCCGCCCTGCGGGGATTGGGCTGCCTAGGCAGCTTCCAGGGCGTTCTTGTGATAGCGGAGGACAGCCCTGCCTTCGCCCCAAGCCGCAATCGAGATTATGTCGAACCTGATGCGGATGTTCATGGGAGATTCGTTGCTCATCAGATAGCTCATCGCTATGCCTTCGAGGCGGCGGCGCTTGGCGTTGTCCACCGCCTCGTTCGGGAACTGCGGGTCGCTGCTGTGGGCGAAACGCGTCATTACCTCCACGAAGCACATGCAGTTCTCCCCGTCCATGGCAACGAAATCGACCTCGCCCTGACCGCAGGAGTAGCCGTCTTCCACAATCCTGAAGCCATTGCGTACAAGGTAGTTCCTCGCGGCAATATGCCCACGCATCGCGAGCGGCATCTTCTTCGCGGTTTTCTCTACGGTGGTCATTTTGATCTCCTATCTATCCGTGACCTTTACGCTGTAACCCTATTATAGCACAACCCCGTTGGGTTGTTATGGCACAACACATAGAATAACCGCAGGTGAGCATAGAAAAAGGAGGGTTTTTACCCTCCTTTGACTGTTAGTTTTCTGTGAGCCAGGTATCTGTGAACCATGCACCGTCCAGGTACTCGCTGAACTTGGTATCATCTGGGTCACGGTCGAGCGCCTTCAGCTCTTCCAGAACGTACTCTTCCCACTCTTCCTCTGGAAGGTTGTCGGGAACGTCCACGATGTACTCCTCACGGTATATCGCTTCGCGGCAGTAAACCCGCTTCGTCATGATTGCTCCTCCTTGGGTTCTCGCTACTTGGACTCGGTGGTGAGGGTTGCCAGCTTCACGCCCTTTTGGAGGTCGCAGCCGCACTGCCCGCAATATGCGATATACGGCTTCACAGGCTTCTTGCACAGAGGGCAGATGCCCTGCTCACGTGCGGCCTTTGCTGCCTTGCGGGCTTCGACTTGCTTCAAGATGCTCATTGTTTCTCCTATCCGTAGTATCTTTACGCTGTACTGCTATTATATCACAACCCAACGGAGTTGTTAGGTTATGATATAAGGAAATATGCCGATGAGCTGGGGTTTTCTCAGGCGAGACACTCTCCCTTGTCGGAAGGCTTTTCGGTTCTATAAGCCGAAATCTCGAGGTGGGGTTTTTCCACACCAAGGCGTTTCGCCGTCTGTGGGAAAACCGCTTGGGGATGTTGGGATGCGGTGGTGTTGCAAGGTTGTTGGGTTGCGAAGGTGTTTGGTTATAGGGGCTCACGCACAGCTGATGCTACCGACTGGAAGGGCTTCAGGTGATGCACTCGCTTGCGCTCGTTGAACGGCTTACGCCGATGAATACGCTCGCGCTGCTCGCTGAGTCTATGGGAATCTGAAAACAACAAGAGGACCCATGCAACGTGAGTTTGAGGCGTTGCATGGGTCCTGACAAGAGAAAGCCTATGCAGTGAAAGAAGCGTATCTGCATATCGGGTGACATCGAGTATAGCAGAAGCCTGTGTGGGAAGGTCTGCGAAGGGCATTTTCACAGCCCGTAGCTGAGCTTTCCACACAGGCGGTGAAGGTGGAGTGAGCGGATCGCGCTCTGAGCGTGATCCTAGGGGAACGGAACCGGACGGTCGGGTGAGCCGGATTCCCCTCAGAGGGGAATCATAGGCGGTTTAGGGTTTTCCACTTTTCCATGATTCGAGCCGAGATATGCGAGCACTACTAAAGCTCGCCTCGGGTCGGATTGTGGGAAAGTGGAAAACCCGGCGGGATCAGTCGAAGGTGCGGCCGGCACCGTAGCTGTAGCCGTCGATACGGCCATTGTCCCGAGTCTGCTCGCCGCTGACCGTTATCCTCCGCTTTGGGATGCTGTTGAGGTGCTTGGCTTCGAAGAAAGCTTGCACGTCTGACGGAACCTGTAAGCAGATGGCAAGCTCCGAGTTCTCTGCAACCTGTTGCGAATAGGCATCATAGAGGCCTTCGGCAAAGCCGATGTAGTAGGCATTGCGCACTGCCGTTGCGGTGACATCGATCGGGCAACCGGAATCCCTGCACGACTTCGAATAGCGCTTGAAGCAGCGTTGGGCAACTTTCAATGTCAGGCGGTAGCATTCCGAGGCAACGGCGGCATCTTCCACATGGCCGACGAACACGATGATCTTCGCCCTCGGCTTGTCAGGGAATGCGGTGAGCATCACGCGGCAGCGCAGGTTCTCCGCTATGGCGCTGGCAAGCATCCTCTTCCAGACCACATCGTTGCTGCCGATGTAAACAGGCTCTTCCTCGATCGAGGCAGACGGATCTTCCGAACCTAAAGCGCCTACCTGCTCGGCAGTTAGGTTGCTTTTGGCAAGGAGGCGCTGTAAGGCGAGGTTGGCCGCCTTGGCCTCACCCTCGGTCTTGGCGCCTTCCAGCATCGCGAGGATCTTGCGGATCTTGTCGTGATAGCCGTTGCTTGACATTGAAAGACACCTGTTAGTTGTCTTCGAGGAGGCGCATGGCGTTCGGGTACTCATCCGCTACCTGGCGGAAGGACTGATCCATGACGAGCTTCATAACGCTTGCCCTTTGCTTACGCAGAGCATTACTAATGGATTCCATCTCGTCGATGCATTCCTCTGTTTCGCAATCGCCGTCGGCAAGGGACTCCCACTCAACCGACACGACGGAATCAATCAGCCCCGCAGCGGCATTCATGAAGTTCTCGGCTTGCTTCAGCTTCTCGATGCTGTTTGAATTCATCCAATCTCCTGCCTCTTACCACTTACTCATACCAAACATTATAGCACAACCTAACAGGGTTGCTGGGTTGTGCTATATGGATAATCGCATCGACAATTCGCAATCGAATGCCAATTTTCACCTGACCAGGGACTTTTGGCACAAAAATACCCGCCGAGTTGGGCGGGTATCACAATGTTTCTCTCAACGAAAGCTTCTCCGGAGCATCCGCTTCACTATGGTAATCGGACTGGGAAGGCCGAACAGAAGGATGTTGCCGAGGCTTCGGTGGCCTATGAAGCGCTTCTTCTTGCTCATCTCGTTGGCTCCTATCTGCTTCTAACCGATCACTACGTATGCGCCGAGGCCGTGGCACTCTCGCTCGGTGCAGGTCATCACGGCTGCGTCTTGGGTGTCCAGGATGGGGCGCAAATCGTTTGCCTCGTCGTCTGCGGCCAGCACCACGGGGAGGCTTCCGTAGCCTTGCTTCTCCAGGCGGGCCAGGGTCGTGCGGAGCTGGTGCACTGTGAGGCCTTGCTTCTCGATGAGCTGCTTCACGCTCAGCTGCTCGATGTTGCTCATTTCGTCTCCTAACTGTTGGGCTTTACGCTATGCATCTATTATATCACAACCTAACGGGGTTGTTAGGTTGTGATATAGAGCTTTTGCGGGTAGAAAAGAAAAGGAGGGTAACCCCTCCTTTTAGCTTATGCAGCTTTGCTCAGCTCATCGAACATCGATGCCCATTTGGTATTTGGGGCTATCTCCATCGGGTCAGCCCATCCGTCCTTTACCAGAACAGCGTTTAACATCTCGCTTTCCACCTGTTCGCGGTTATTGGAATCTGTTGGCTTTTCAAGCCAAACATACCTTAGCTTCCGGTTGTACTTGTCCTCGTCTTGAACATCCGCTTCCAACCAAACGTGTTTGCCCTTGGTCAAGATAGACTTCGTGTTCTCTGAAGCCTCTTTCCCCCTCTTCGTGTTCTTGCTTTCGTCAGGGTTTACGCTTTCCGGCGTGTCGACACCGATCAGGCGAATCTTCTCATCCTGCCCATCGATGTTTGCCACAAACGTATCTCCATCGACAACACGAACTACGGTTGCCTCATCCAGCACAGGCTTGTCTGCTGATCGGGAAACGCCCGTACAACCAGCAAGAATCATCATGCAGAGACATGCTATAAGCGCTACCGCAGCTAGCAGCCTATTTCGACCTACGTTGCTCTTTCTCAATGCTTCTCCCTTATGCTTTGTGTTACAACCCTATTGTAGCACAACTCCGTAACACTATCGGGTTGCATAGGGGTTGCCTTGAGACTTTGCTTGGCTCACGCACATCTGATGATCCGGGCTGCAATACCCTCAGACGCTCGCTTCGCTCACTGAGCCGCGCAAGCGCGGATTGATTGATTTCCTTGGAAAGGAAAAGAGCCCCGCGAAAGGGATGTGGAAAGCCATCGTGGAAAACGCTTCGCGTTTACCACAACGCCTTACGCACATCCTGGTGCCCTTCGGGCACAGGTCTCTCATAGGCGGGGTTTCCTTCCTGGTGCGTTTATGGCATATCGCTGCCCGCTGGGCTCGCGGCATCGGATGCAGGTGAGGATGAGGACCACAGGTACCGAGCTCTACGCAACAAATCGTTGCATCACTTTCCGGTCACAATTTCTTCACGACTGATGCCAAACGTTCATTGGTACCAAACCACGCAACCATAGGCGCTGGTGAGGTTTCCAATAGGCTTTAGATATGAAAAAAGCCACCGCATCGATGGCTTTGAAACGCTATGAACTTGTCGAAACCTGGCACATTTCAGTGCTCTCCTGCGTGATACCGTGCTATAATGATAGCACGCTTTCAAGAGATTCGATTTCATCCGTTTCCACTCAGATGGTTCGATTCTGGTTTCGATTCGTTCTTTGGGTTTTTTGACGATCGAGACGGTCAGAAGGAGCTATCAACTCCAACCGATAGAAGGCATCTTAGCACATATTGTGCCCGTGGCGGGCGGCAAGTTTGCTAGGATACATAGCCCGCCTCTACAAGTCAGCACCCGGTCATTTTGGCTGGGTGCTTTTGTTTTGCTTAAAAACGGTACTTGAACAGCAACTTTGCCGTTTCTTGCTTTTGCATTTCACCTTGTTTGCGCCGTAGTGGTGGCAACAAGGAATCATCGCCATCCTCTCTCCATCTGGTCGGCGTGACCGCTTGGAAAGGAGGTGACGATCCATGGATAGGAAAACAGAGCAAAGCAAGAGACATCAGTTCGATGCGTACTGTAAGAAGATCCTTCGCAACGAGGCTCGCGATGCCTACGACGAGCGCAAGCGCAGGCAGGGAAAAGAGGTGCTTTTCTCGGAGATGAGCCCTCGCGAGCTCGGGAAGCTGTCCTTTACGCCGGAGTACTTCCGATTCGAGCAGCTGCTCCGTGTTCGCGGAATCGACTTCATCGTGAACGATGAGGGGCTGTTCGAGGCGTTAGGTGCGCTTTCGGCGCAACGACGGGAAATCGTCCTGTTGAGCTACTACATGGGGCTCACGGACAGGGAAATCGGGCAGGTCGTGGGAATGGAACGTGCGAATGTCCAGTACCACAGATCGCAGGCGCTGAAGGAACTCGGAAACATGCTTGATGAAATGGAGGACTCGCTATGAAGCAGGGAAAGCAGAAGAAGGCGCTGTTGCCTTACCAGACGATTCTTCGGGCATCGAAAGGCGACCCGATTGCCATGGAGGCCGTCATCGGATACTACCGGCCCTACATGGCAACGCTTGCCATGAGGGAGTCGGTCGACGATGGCGGGCATTGCAGAAAAGGAACCGATATTGAGATGATACGGCGCTTGGAGGCGAAGCTAACCGCGAAGGTGCTGCTGTTCCGAGCGGAGTAATACTGGCAGGTGGCATGAGGAGGGGGTGATGCCCATATGGAACCGGTGCTCGAAAAAGGGCTCGAAGAGCTTCTTGAAACATTGAAAACCGCAGGTCGGAGCGGTAAAATAGAGCTAAGTGATGTGCAGAACTACATTGCTATGCTAACTAAGAAGAACATTTTAAGTAACCATAAGTACTCGATTTTCGAAGGTAAAGACGGCAAATGGCGAACCCATGTGCCGGATGCCACAAAAAGCGACGGCAGGCGGCTCATCAAGCGCAACACGCGGGAAGCACTTGAAGATGCGATTGTCGAGGCCTACCGCAAGAATGAGAAGACAATAGACCCGACGCTTGCCAAGCTCTACCCGCTTTGGATGGAGCATTACAAGGCAAAGACCGAATCAATGAACACCGTCAAGCGTGCGGTAGCCACCTGGAACAAGTACTACGCGAAGGATGCGGATCTCATCAGCAAGCCGATCCGGCTGATGCATTCAACAGACATAGAGACATGGATCCACAATAAGATCAAAGCCGAGGCCATGGACAAGAAGAAGTACTACAACATGTCCATGCCTTTTCGGCAGATACTCGATTTCGGGTACCGGAGCGGGATCATCTCCTACAATCCGTTCGCGCATGCCCAGATAAACAAGAAGTTGCTCGTCAAAAAGCGCAAGCCAGAGGCGAAGACGCAGGTGTACACCGAGGCTGAGGAGTTCTTCCTGATGAGGCTTGCCTGGGAAGAATGGAAGGAAGACAACTCGCTTGGCGCTTGCCTGGCACTCATCCTGCTTTTCTACACGGGGCTCAGAATCGGCGAGGTTGTTGCGCTGAAAAGAAGCGACATCGACGGGTTGGTTGCCCATATCTGCCGTTCAGAGGTGGAGGTGTCGGTTCAAATTGACGAGACGACCTTCAAGCAGATCGGGCATATGGTCATCGACCACCCGAAAACCTCAGCAGGCTTCCGCGATGTGTACCTTACCCACGGTGGCAGGGAGGTTGTCGATGCAGCGCTTTCCGGCGTTGCGGCAAGGGGTGCTGATGACAGCTACCTGTTCACAAACGGGATTACCCGCGTGAACGTCGATATGGTCACATACCGGCTAAAGAAATACTGCAACATACTCGGCATCCCGTTCAGATCGGCGCATAAGATCAGGAAGACCTATGTATCGCACCTGATCGATGGCGGTGTCAACATTGATGCAGCCAGGATACAGGTCGGCCATGAGGACGAACGAACCACGCTTCGGTGCTACACCTTCAACACCAAGACACAGGATGAGACGAACGAGCAGTTCGAACGAGCCTTGTCCACACTTGCACCCAATCCTGGGATATTGGTTACCGCAAACGGTTACCGATAAGGGTTTTAAGGGGAACATCGCCTGAATATCAGGCAGAAGAAAGCAACTGAAAAACTGAATACGGAACATTAGAAATAACGTCACGGGTGCAAGGAGCGTATGGGCATTCGATGCGCTCCTGCCTGCTGAAACTCATGCAGGTAACCAGAGGTAACCAAAGCACTTTGAACGCAAAAAAGAAGAAACCCCTGATAAATCAAGGGTTTCTAGCTTTTTGATGAATGCGGAAGATGGGACTTGAACCATCTACGACTTCGAAAATCATTGATAAATGGAGGCGTTCTGCACTCACGAATCGAAGGGTAACCGTTCAGGTAACCAAATCTCGCATCATCTCGACCTATTTTTAAGGTAAAAGCTTTCGTTCGAAATCTCTGTTTATCTTACCATAACTATTCAAAAAAATCAAACGTTATTTGAAAAATCAGGGCAACTCAGCCCGCTATGTTCCCAAAAAGGTAACCGCAAACCGGTAACCAAAAGCCCAACTCAGCCCGCAATTCAAGGGTTGTCGGGGTTTGCCAGTTGCCATAGAATGCAAATCATTGAAAACAAAAAAGAGCCCCTGGCGTCTTGAAAACCTGGGGCTCTAAGGACGGTGGCGTAAAAGCCACACAGGACAGTGACGCTTAACGATTGGAAGCCGTGAACGTCACCGATAACACGATTGGAATATTATCCGAAAAGCCATGCGATGGCAAACGGATTTACCGATTCGCCACTGTCCTGACAACAACAAGAGAAAGGATGGTGGCTTTTTTATGCCAACTGTTAACGCACAGAACCGCAAGCACCCCCTTGTCGTGCCGTTCGATTTCGACGGCGAGGGGCAGCTTGCCATACATAGGGATTTCTGGCACCTGCCGATCAGCATCAGCGCCAAGAGCTTCTACCTTGTTATGCTCAGCCAGGAAGATAAGAGCAAAACGTATTCCGTTGAGGAAACCTGCAAGCTGAGCCGCGACCTCACTCCGCAGACCGTTCACGACTGCATGGCGGAGCTTCGTTCGGTCGGCCTCGATCCCCATAACGTCAGGGGGTGGGAGCATGTCTAACCAGCAAGTAAATCAAAGCGTGCCGAAGCACGATGATGGGTTGCAAGCTGATCAGTTCGATGAGAACATCCTGATGTTCGACAACATCTTCTCACGTGGATACGGGTTCTCACCGCAGGTGCTCACGCGCTTGCCGCAGCTGTCCATCGAGGCAAAGGGGCTCTACTCGTACTTCTCCTCGTTCGCCGGCCAGGGCGGCGTTGCCTTCCCATCGACCCAGACGATCCTGAAGGAAACGAACATCAGCAAGAACCGCTTCTACAAGTACCGTGACGAGCTTGAGGCATGGGGGTTCATCACCGTTGAGGTGAGAAACACACGTCATGGCAGGCAGACGGTCTACCATCTGCCTGTTGAGCCGAAGCCAAGCGACAAGGTGCATAAGCTGATCGATGCCGCTACGCAAGCGCGCATGCACAAGGTCAACAACCTGCCGAACGCTGCTGTGGATAACTCTCCCGCCCTTGGTTCTTGTGAAAAACCGGTGCTTGACGGTTATCCACAAACCCCAGGTCAGCAGCCACGTCCTCAAAATGAGGATATGGCTCACCCATGTCCTCAAAATCAAGACGACCCTCGTCCTCAAAATGAGGACATGCTTAATATTGTTAAAAGTAACAAGGGAAAAGTATCAATAGATCTATCCGAGACCACTCATGCCACTATTGTGGATAACTCGGGTTCCGTGGGTGTTGGGGCGGATGCTGGTTCAGGCTCACGCACGGCTGATGATGCCGGTAGCAAGACCCACGACGCTCGCTTGCGCTCACTGAGCGGTGCCGAGGCACCGATTGATACTCTCGCACGCTCGCTGAGGAACTTTTCATTGAGCTTAAAAGAATCTAAGGCTTTCGATGAGCTTTGCCGTATGTCCATCAAGGATCCCAACCCGAAAAGGGAGGCGCAGGCGCAGCAGCTCTTCGCGAAAAGGCTTCGCGAGGGCTACCTGCCGGCGCAGGTGCTCGCCGCATACGACCGGTACTCGCAGGAGTACAAGGAAACCAACAGCACCCCTCGCTTCGCCATGCAACTCGACGACTGGCTGCGCAAGGAGTCGGGATTCAAGTTCTATGCCGGCAAGCCGCGTGCGAAGGCATCCAGCGGCGATGCTGCCGAGTGCGACAAACAGGCAAAGAGGCAACGGCTCTTGGAAAGCGATCCGGAGTTCAAGTCTCTTTGCAACCGCACAACATCCCTCTTCTCCGACTGGCAGGTGGCTCAGGTTGGGGGACTGTCCACTGCAAGCGGGTACCACGAGCGCTGGGAAGCGGCGAAGAAGGCTGAGGAGGACTATCTTGTCGCAAACGGTGAATAACCGAAAAAGTGGAAAGGTTTACCAGAGTTGCTGGTAGAATCTAGGAAACGTGAAAGGAGTGATTCTCTATGGCTGATGATGATAGGCAAGCAGCTTTAAACGCAATCGACCTAAAGGGCAACATCGTGCTGAAAGAGTTCGGGGACACAGCGCTTCTCTTCCGCCCTCAGAACAACTACGAGCCATTCGTTGTGGCTTACGGCTACGACAAGGCTGCTGGCGAGTGGTCGCACGGGTCGTATCACACCGACCTTGGGCATGCGTTCGAGGAAGCCAACCCCGAGATCATCGAGGATGCCTGCGTGCGGTGGCAGCGCGGCGACATCGCCACAGCCTTGGGCAACGAGGAGTATCCGGCAACCGATGCCAACGTCTCCTGGATACTGAACCGCAGCACAATGGGTGATTTCCATGAGGAGATGACCGCCAAAGGCAACGAACGCCTTGGCGAAATCGTGCACGAGCAGGAGCGCTATCTCGACAAGGCAAGCGGCAAGAACCTGGCTGCATCCGAGGGGCGCGATGCGTACCTGCGGCCTGGCGTGCTTGAGGCCGACAACGGGCAGATCGGGCTGTCGGATATGGTCGATGAGCTTCGCGAAAGCGCCCGAGGCTCATCGCGCGATGCGGTTTCGAGGGGCATCTCGCATGGCGGGGAAGCTATCTAGCCGGACACACATTCAATAGGAAGGGAGGCATGCCATGTCAAGGGAAAACGATCGGGTGGCAGTTTGGGCAAAGGAGCTGCGCGATGCAGCCCGTGCTCAGGAAGCATCCCGCGATCCGTTCGGATCGCATGATGGGATGGACATCGATCCTCATACGGCTGTTGTGGAAACATGCGGCTACGGGTTCCGCAACGAAGTGGCTGAAAACGTCCGCGAGGCGTTCTTGGAGGATCTTGAGGATGATCGCCAGATCAACCAGATCAGGCAGGATGAAAGCCAAGGAATCGCACGTTAAGTGTGCGTTTCCTTGCAAATTCCCCGTTCTGAGCGTAGTTGTTGGGGAACAGGTGCTAGCATGCCTTGATGTGCATCATCATGCGCAAGAGTTATGCATGTTACACAAACACGTTCAGCATTATTGAAAGGCGGCCTTGAGTTGGCAGAGATAGCTCGGATAAGCATCAGCTGCGACAAAGAGCTCAAGGAAAGCGCTGAGGAGATATTCAAGATCCTCGGGCTTTCCACCAACGCCGCCGTGAAGCTCTTCCTGCAAGCGGTCGTACGCGAGCAGGGGGTACCGTTCAGGATGGACGTGCGCGATATGCGCGGCACTTCGCCTGAACCTAACGAAAGGATGATGCAACATGGCTGATTTCGGCGATGAGATGGGCGATGCCATCTGGCGATCCCTCAAGACACCGTTCGACGAGTGGTTCCGTTGCCAGATCCGCAGACTTGTAAGCGGAGATTCTAACCTCGAGCCAAATTTCAACAAGAACGGCGAGGCCGAGTCGTACACACTCACTTTCGATTCCCTTAAAGACCGTGCCATTGCAATGGATGTGATGAAAAAGGCGGGAATTGACTTCGAGAAGGACATGCCGAAGGTAACCGTTCAGCACTCTCTGAAGATAAAGCCCGAGGATGTCGAGAAGTATCAGAAGGCCATGGAGGAGTACCTGACCAAAATCGAAACCGGAAAGTACTCTCCCACCCACGATGAGACCCTTGCCAACATCCGCAACGAGCCGGCTGTCAAGGAATACGTTGAGTTTGCCAAGAGCATGGAGCTTGCCATTCCCGGTGAGAACCCGACTTTCGGCGACATCAACAAAGAGGTAAGCGCGAACCAGCGCAAAATCGAGAAGATTCTGAACATGCGCGAGCATGGTGCAACTGCCGTTGAGCGCGAAGCTGCCGACAGGGCACTTGATCGTGTTCTCAGCAAAGAGGGCCTTACCCGCCAGCAGGTCGGGTTGGAAGAGCCGTTTAATCCCCAGGCTTACAAGTCTTGGGACGGGATGGACCCCGATGGGCGCACCCGACAGGTAGAGGGCCTTTGGAAGGATTGGATGAGGGACGAGGTGAACAACCTGCCCGACAACCTCAACATCGGACAGTTCTGCGACCAGATCGCAGAGCGCGGCATCGGCGTTGACGTTGCCAAGGGCGGCGGCTACCAGCTCTACGATCCTCTCAACCCGCACCATAGGATCAACCTCAAGAACCTCGATGCGAAGTACTCTGATGAGAAGCTTGGGCTTCGCTCAAAGGAAACGGTTTCCGAGGAGAAAACCCGTGAGTCCCGCGATCGCACCGACCGCCTGTCGCGCGAGCGCGATCTTGGAGAGATCGGGGACAAGGAAATCCCCAGCCAGCAGCTCATCACACGGTAGAAGCAAGGAGGTTCACCATTGGCACAGAACAGAATGCAGGAGCGCATACGCTCCTCAGCCCTTGGAACGGCGATCATGTCGCTTATCGCCTTCTACCTTGGTGACCGAATCGGCGCATATATCGTCTTCGGGCTCGACATGCAGTTGGGGAGCCAGGTGACGCGCGGCCTTCAGGCCCTCATCGCAAAGCCGCTTTACCTTGACCTCAACATGATGCCGCTGCTTTACGGCTTCATATTGTGCGCCATCGTTTGGCTTGTGTGGCTGCGCTACGTTGTGTTCGTCGGCAACTACCGTACCGGCGAGGAGTCCGGATCCGCCCAATGGGGCAGCGAGAAGCAGGGCTTGGCGTTCAGGGATCAGACCAACTCTTCGAACAACCTCTTGTTCACCAGGAAATACGGTTTGGCCCTCAAGCAGCCCAAGTTCAACGAGGAAACCTACCGAAACCTCAACGTGTGCGTCATCGGCGGCTCCGGCTCCGGCAAGACGAAGCGCTACGTTAAGCCCAACCTCATGCAGCTCAACGCAAACTACTTCGTGACGGACCCGAAGGGAACCCTTCCTGAGGAAACCGGCTATCTCTTCATCGACAACGGGTACAAGCTCAAATCATTCAACACCGTCGATTTCTCCAAATCGCAGCATTACAACCCGCTTGCCTACGTGAAGACCGATGCCGAAATCCTCTCCTTTGTGAATTGCTTCATTATGAACACCAACGACCCAACCAAAACGGGTGGCGAGAGTTTCTGGGAGGACTCGGAACGCCTTCTTTACACAGCTCTCATAGCGCTTTTGAGAGACTGGTTCCCGAAGAAGGACTATTCGCTTGACGGGTTGCTGACCCTGTTCTCGCTGGCAAAGGCAAGCGAGAACGACGAGAGCTACGAATCGCCCCTCGATATGCTTTTTAAGGAGATCGAGACAGGCAAGGCATACCGGAAGAACCCTGCGTACTACGCCAAGAAGCGGCAAAAGCAGCAGCAAGCTGCCAAGAACGCCGTCCTGCAGCGCGGCGTCGTCGGCTTGCAGAGCGATGCCGACATCGACGAGCCGGAGTACACCTATCAGGCCTCGGTGATGAAGAGGGCAGACGGCGTGCGCCCAGCCGAATGCGGCGGGCTTTCCGACGATGAGGATTTCGCGCTTTCTAACTACAACAGCTTCAAGCAAGCTGCAGGCAAGACCTTGAAGTCTATCCTTATCTCCTGCAACGTGCGTCTGATGAAGATCAGGATCACTGAAGTGCGCGAACTGCTCAAGTACGACGAGATGGAACTGGACAAGCTCGGCGACAAGGATTCCAAGATGGTTATCTTCGCTGTGCTTTCCGATACCGACCACACGTTCTCGTTCCTGCATGCAATCATGATGTGGCAGGCAATCGACATTCTATGCCGCAGGGCAAACATCAAGTACCACGGCAAGCTGCCGCGAATGGTGAACTTCATCTTCGACGAGTTTGCCAATATTGGAAAGCTTCCCGATATTGAGCACACAATATCCGTTGTCCGCTCGCGCAACATCGCGATCTCGATCATATTGCAGTCTATGGCGCAGCTGGACACCACATACGATAAAGCTGCGAAGACAATCGTCGACTGCTGCGACACGATGATCTTCCTCGGCGGCAAATCCACCTACACCAACAAGGAGATCTCCGAGATGATCGGCGACGAGACCATCCATCAGACCACGTTCGGCGAATCGCACGGGCAGTCCCCTTCCGGGTCGAAGAACATGCAGATCCAAGGCCGCAAGCTCATCGATCCCGCTGAGATCGGCAAGATGAGCCGCAAGGATGCGATCCTCCTGATCGCTGGCACGGATCCGCTCAAGGACAAGAAGTACGACCCTGCTAAGCACCCGAACTACATCTACCTTGATCCCGGGGACAACAGGAAATGCATCCATGACAAACCGATTGACATCAAGAAGTACCTTGCGGATCAGAAAGTTAGCTCCTCTTCCACTGCTTCACGAAAGGAGGCATAGCTGCTTTGGACGGACTACTCGATATTCTATCCAACGCTGTCCAGTTCATCGGGCAGGCGCTTATCGTGCTCGGCCTTGTGAACGTTGGACTCACCATGAAAGATGGTGTCAGCGGCGGAGGCGGTCAGCTTTCGGGCGCTGTCACGATGATCGTTGCAGGCGGATGCATCTTCGCTGTCGCGAGGATGATCCATGCAACTTAAAAGAACCACTTTCCCAACGTCATGACGTTGTTTCTCATAAGAAAGGAGAATTGAGTATATGAATCTCGGCAACGTAACCTCCCTGCTGTCATCTGGTGTGCAGTTCCTCGGCGCTGTCCTTCTGGTCATGGGCCTTGTGAACTTGGGACTCACCATTAAGGATGGCATGCAAGGAGGCGGTGGCCAGCTCGCCGGCGCGATCGCAATGATCGTTGGCGGCGGCATCGTCATCGCTGCAGGCGCTTACTTCGGCTCCATCGACACATCGTGGGCTAACTAAACGCACTGCAAGTCCCCCTATGGCGCAGATTGCGGCGTGGGGGGACTGTGCTTTTCACCATCAACGAAAGGAGTTGGCAGCAAATGCTATCCGTTGGAATACACAAGGACATCGGCGAATACGAGCCGAAATATTTTGCCAAGATGGGCAAGCGCACCATCATCTGCGTTTGCGGGGCCATCGGGTCCTGCCTTGCATCTGCCTGGTACATCATGTTCGTGCTCGGCTTGCAGCCATCTGACTTCAGTTTCGTTATCTTCGGAATCTCGATTCCGTTTTGGCTGTGCGGGTTCTTCAAGCCTCACGGCTTGAAGTTCGAGGTTTTCGCCAGATATTGGCTGGAGTACAACTTCGAGACCAAGCACATCCACAACATCCCATCGTTCAAGTTGGCCGGATTCGATGAGCGATGCGATCAGAGAAAAGAAAGGAAAATCTATGACAAGGAACTTCGAAAACTCGCAAACGAGCCCGGCATCGAGGCCTACAGCCCAAAAGCCGGACGCGTCATTTAGCCCATACGGCTCGCCAGACCAGGAGTGGGACCCGACCGCTCCGCGCAAGGAAGAGCGCTATTCCTCCCCTTCCTTCGAAGCTGCAGGCGACCCGTACTCTGATTACACTTCCAGCATCTTCGCAACCGGGCACAACCCGAACCCAGATACCCACCCGCAGCCGGACATGTCGATGTCGGGAATGCTCGACGAGCAGGCTATGAGTGCCGTTGGTAGCATGGCCGCAAACTCGTTCAAGGGGAAGGCTCCGAAGAGGGAGCGCCTTACCCGAAGCGAGAAGAAGGCCGCAAAGCGCGAGCTTGCCCGCAAGAAGCGCGAGGCGAAGGCACGCGACAAGGAGCTTCGCAGCAAGCACAAGTCAATCGCGGCGCAGCTGAAGAACCGCGACAAGGAGCTTTCGGACCTTATGGCCGGCAGCCGCAAGGCGCGTCGCCGTGCGAAGGACGTTCTCCACTACATCGGGTACAACGCAATGTACATCGACGGTATCTGCGAGGTTGAGGAAGGGTTGTTCTCCGAGACCATCGCATTCTCCGATACCTCCTACCAATCAACGCGCGATGACATCCAGAAGGGCATCTTCTCATCCATGTGCCGCCTTTACGACCAGTTCGGCGCAGACACCTTGATTCAGATGAGCGTCATCAACACGCCGATTCCCTCTTCCGAGATCGGAAGCCGCCAGTTCTTCGACCCGATGAAGCAGGACTCTGCGAACGCATCCGAGGATGCGGCGCTGTTCAACGAGATTTTGAACCAGAAGCTCCGCCAGGGCGTATCGAACATCAGGCGCGACCGTTACATCACCTTCTCGGTGGAGGCTGAGAACGTCAACGAGGCATTGCCGAAGCTTGCCCGCATCGAGACGGAGACCCAGCGAATCCTCTCGACCGTGAACTCGCCTTCCCGTGTTCTCAACGGAACCGAGCGTCTGAAGGTGATCCACTCGCAGCTGAGCCCGATGCAACCGTTCTACTTCGATTATCGCAAGGACGTCGGCGGCTATTCCGGGATGACGACGAAGGATGCCATCGCGCCGAACTGCCTCGATTTCAAGCCGGAAGGGTACATCGACTGCTTTAAGTCGGACGGCATGTGGTGCCAAGTGCTCTCTATGAGCCATTTCGGCTCGGAGCTTTCCGATAAGGCGCTGTCCGACATCGTTTCGCTTCCCATCCCGCTGAACGCCACATGGTTCGCACAGCCGGTGGATAAGGCGACTGCAATCAGCTTCCTTCGCCGCCGCTGCGCCGAAATCGACATGGAGGTTATCGAGGAGCAGCGCACTGCCGTGAGCAAGGGATACGATTACTCGATTATCCCCTACGAGCTGAGGCATTCGAAGGAGGAGGCGGAGGACCTTCTTGACCATATGCAGAACAAAAACCAGCGGATGTACAAGTTCACCGGACTGTTCTACACCTTCGCCTCGACCAAGGAGGAGCTGGACAACCAGGCACTCAAGATCATCGCAACCGCACGCCAGCACTCCCTTGAGGTTGAGCTTCTGAGCTACCGCCAGCCCGAAGGGTTGAACTCCATCCTTCCGCTGGGCCACAACCATATCGACGTGACCCGCAGGTTCACGACCGCGCAAACCGCGATTCTCATGCCGTTTGCAACGCAGGAGCTCAACGATGAGGGCGGCACGTACTATGGGCAGAACCAGCAGTCCTCGAACCTCGTGCTGTGCGACCGCAAGAAGCTCACCAGCCCGATGGGGTTCGTCTGCGGCAAAACGGGCTCAGGCAAGGGCATGTTCGTAAAACAGGAGATGACGGGCACAATTCTGAAGAACCCGACCGACGAGATCTTCGTGATCGACCGTGCTGGCGAGTACACCGAGATCGTGCGCCGCTACGGTGGGTCGGTGTTCGACTTTGCCGTCAACTCCGGCACGTACCTGAACCCGCTCGATACCACCACGAACGACCATATGTCGAAGATCGAGCAGGTCGCCTTCAAGGTCGATGCCGTTTTGGCGCAGGCAGGCGCATCGGCGGCCGAGGCTGGCAACAACCTCTCCGAGGCTGAGCAGTCCATCATCCAGCGCTGCGTTGAGGAGGCGTTCAAGCAAGCAGAGCTGCGCGGTGACGGGCAGCCTCCTCTTCTGCAGGACTTCTACGACATCTTGAAGAAGCAGCCGGAACCGGATGCCCAGATCATCGCGCTTCGCTACGAGCGCTTCGTCAAGGGCACCATGTCCTTCTTCAACCACCATTCGAACGTGAGCTTCGACAACAGGATCATCGACTTCAACTTGAAGGAGCTGCCGGACAACATGCTGGTGTTCGCGCTCATCAACGTGTGCGAGGCCGTGCGCAACCGCATGTACCAGAACGCCGAGAGGAACGTGCGCACCTGGCTCTACGTTGAGGAGATGCAGTCTATGTTCGCCTACCCGACGGTGCTTCGCTACTTCTCCCGCTTCGCCAACGAGGGACGCAAGTTCGGCATGCTGCTCACGGGCATCACGCAGAACGCAAGCGCAATGCTCGAGAACGAGGCGGCGCGAAACATCGTGACGAACGCCGACTTCCTGATGCTTCTGAAGCAGTCGGCGCTCGACCGCAAGCAGTGGATCAACCTCTTGAACCTTTCCGAGCAGGAGGAAGAGTTCATCGACGAGTCCTGCGAGCCGGGCAACGGCCTTTTGATTGCAGGCCCGGCACGTGTGCCGATCAGGGGCAAGTTCCCCAAGGGGAACAAGCTCTACGATTTGTTCTCCACCAACCCGAACGACATCGCGGAGCGCAAGGCGCGCGAGAAGATGTTCGGCAATTAGGCGCAGCTGTTAGGTTTTCAGAAAGGAGGACCAGCTCTTGAGGGCAGATGATTTCGTGACATCGGATATGGATGCACGGCAAGCTATTCAGTCGCTTGCCAGCACCGAAGCAACCGATGCCGTCAATTCCCATATCGTCGAATCGGCGGACAAATCGGGCATGGCGCTGAAAACAGGACCGCTTGCGGCTCGGGAAAGCCGGTCCTCCAATGCCCTTATCAGCACCAAGACGGCAACCGACAAGGCAGGCGAACTCATCGGAACCGTCGGCAAGCTCTCAGGGGATGCGAAGGGCGCTTCCGGCTCCGTCGAAGGAGCTGAGGGCGCATCCGCAGTCGCCAAGAGCGCCTTGTCCCAAAAGGCATCCCACACCGCCAAGGCCGCCATCAAGGCGAAGGCGATCAACGCCGTGCTCGAGGGATCAGAGCTCGAAGGTGCCGCCGAGGCCTACTACAAGGCAAAGGGAACAAAGCAGGTGGCGAAGTACGCTGCTAGAAAATCTGTGTCGGCTGCCCGCTCCGTCAAGGACACCGCCGATGCGTTCAAGGAGGCGGTGCGCTCCAACGACGTGTCAGGCGGCGTGTCGAAGGCGAAGAAGCTCGGCGAGCTCTCCGAGAAGAAATCGATGCGGAAGCTCAGCCCAAGGGAGATCAACCACAAGATTCAGTCCGCCCGCAACCAGATGAGATCGCGCCAGATCATGCAGGCCTCCAAAGACGGGGCCTCGGGAATGATAAAGAAGATGCTGGCAGGCAAGGCGCCCATGTCAGGGGGACTGGCTGGGCTTGCCAGAGCGGCAGGCGGGGTGATCTTGCCCGTGCTCGGCTTCGTTGCTGTGTTGTTCTTCCTAATTATCGTGATTATGGCAATCGCCGGCGGGCAAAACGAGGATAAGAACGTCGGTGCCTTGACAGGCAACGAGGCTATCATCGCTCAGGCACTTCTTGACCAAGGCTTTACAAAAGCCGCAGCCGCAGGTGTCTTGGGAAACATTGCAAATGAGGGCAACCCAGCTAGCGACGAGAACATGGACGGGATGTTCAACTATCGTTATGAAAGGGCATGCGGCATGTTTCAGTACACGCATGCCTCAAACTCGACACCACCTTACTACTCTTGCGGATGCGAGTACTGTAAATACAAAAGATGGTGCTCCGACAATATGCTGGAATGGTCGGATCTGAAAAACCAGATGGAATGGACATTCGGTGAAGCTGGAAAGTCAAACGGAGGCAACTGGTCAAACCGTTGGACGATGCGAAGAACCTACTATGTAGGATATTGGGGTGCAAAGTACTCATGGCTCAACTCCTCAACCCTTTGCAATGCCGCCGATTTTCCGAAACTTGATGATCCTGCCGTTGCAGCATACTGCTGGATGGCTGCTTATGAAGGACCTGCAACAGGCGTCTACGCGCATCTCGACCGACGTATCGAGTCGGCTCAGTACTATTATGATTTGCTCAACACCTCTGTTTCCGTTGGTGAAGGCGGCGGATTTACTGAAGTTGTTTCCCGTGCTCAAGCTCAAATGGGCAAACCTTACAAATGGGGAGCTGCCGGTCCTAACTCTTATGACTGTTCGGGATTGGTTTCGTATGCCCTCACCGGCGAATATTCTCATAAATGGGTTACCGGATACATTTACTACGAGGGCAAACCGTTTAGAAAAATCTCGGCATCGGAAGCTGTGCCAGGAGATGTTGTTTGCAGTGAAGGCCATACCGGCATATATATCGGCGGCGGCCAAATGATCCATGCGCCCCATACCGGAGATGTAGTCAAAATCGGACCTGTCCAATCAAATATGAACTATTACCGTTACAACGGTTAGAAAGGAGAACGTAAATGGATCTGGGAGAAGTAAAATCCAAGCTAATCGAAAACAAAGGTCTTGTTCTGATTGTTGCTGTGGTTCTTGTTGTGTTCATCGCGTTTTCTGTTAGCCGTTGCACTGCCGTGCAAAATGAGAGATCGCAAACCCAACAACAAGAGCAACAAGCATCGGGCGCAAGCGACGATGTTCAAAACGCGGAATCGCAATTGACCGATGAGCAGAAGCAGAAGCAACAGAACTACTCACAGGACATCTTGCAGTTTATCTCGGTTTTGAAAGCAAACCTTTGGTCAACCGAAGACACCGCGCATTTCGTTGCCTTTACTGACAAGACTTTCACTGAGCGCACTGACCAAGGGAAATCGACAACCTCTGCTTACGTCATCGATGCTGTAAAGACAGATAAAACAAAAACCGATGATGCTACCGTTGAGGTCTCGACTGCTGCAATCGAAGTGAATGACGGAACGTACTTTCTTACGGTGACTAAGGAAACCTACACAGACAACAATGTTCAGTATTTCCTCACTAGTGATGTCCTTGCTCAACCGAAGTCTTCCTATGGACCGATATCAGCATCAGATCAGATAACGGTTTCAGGATTAAACCAAGATGTTTTGCAATTGTTCGGTGATGACAAAGAAAACATCGAAAGCACAGTTAAGGATTACAGCGCAAAGTACCTTCCCACGTACAACAACTTTGTATGGGCCAATTACGCAACAGTGAATTGGAAAGACAATACCGTGACCATCACTTTCACCGATGGTACCAACTCGAAAGAGATTCTTGCCCTCATTTACGACCGTGCAAGCAAATCTTTCAAATGCAACTCTATTTAAGAAAAGGGGGAATTTAGATGGTTAGCTCACTAGCAATCCCACGACCGCACATAAACAAGAAGACCGTCGCTGTCGCAGCTGTCTCCTTCATTTCCTTGACAGTCCTAGCCTTACTGTTCCCGCATACCGCTCATGCAATGCCTTGGGACGACTGGCTCAACGATGTCGGCAACAACCTAACGCAATGGGTTAAGGACAGTTTTCTCGTTCCATCTATCGAGAATATGCTGAGCATGGCGGCAGGCATGCTCCAGAACATCACCACCGACAACCTGCTCACCGGCAACTTCAAATCCCTTTTCGCTACGGGAAGCCAGGCGGATGCCGTTTGGGGAATCATCAACAAGGTGCACCAATCGTTGGTCGTGCCGGTCGGGCACAGCCTCCTCGCAGCTGCAGTACTGGTGCAGCTTGTGAAGATTTCCCAGAAAGTCGATGCAACCGCAACGTTGCCGGCTGTCAAGGAGATCGTCATCCTCGTCGTCTTCTTCGTCGTGTTCACCTACATGATCAACCACGGCCCGCAAATCTGCGAGGGCATCTACAACGTGTTCAACGACATCGCGAAGAACATATCCGGAGATCAGGAAATCAAAGACGCTGTGACGCTGGGCGACACCTCGACTGTTGACATTGGCTTTCTGGTCGCAATGCTCCTGGTGAGCGTTCTGGTCCTCCTATCTACCCTTTTCACGGCCGTTATCGCATACGTAGTTGCCGCTGCGCGAGCAATCCAGCTTTACGTCATGGCCGTCTTCTCTCCCATCCCGATTGCGCTTCTTGGCTTCGAGGAGACACGCAGCATGGGAATAAACTTCTTCAAGAACTTTGCCGCCGTCTGCCTTGCCGGTTCCATCCTTGTGTTCCTTATCGCGATTTTCCCGGTAATCTACACGGCATTCGTCGGGTCGGGCGGCAACCTGGTCAACGGCGACGGGATAATCACCGGCTTCCTCGTCAAGTCCATCGGCATCCCAGTCCTGTTCATGATCGCCATGGTGAAGTCCGGGTCCTGGGCTCGCGATATTCTTGGCGGTTAAGCGGAGGTGTCGGATATGGGCAATGAGTACGACAGCTTCGAGCCTCCTAAGAAGGCTGAGGAGCAGGAGAAATCGCCTTGGTGGAACGAGGTCGACGAGCAGGCGCCGGCACCAGGGATACCGGCTACTGCTTGGGATTCGGGCTACGGGCATGATTACTACGATGATGCCGACGGGGGCATCTCGCCTGGCAGGATCGTTGCCATCGTGATTGCAGTGTTGGCGGGGCTGCTCATCATCGGCGGCGGGGCCGCCTTTGCGCTTTCCCATCAGGGGGATGCGCAGGATGAGGAACCGGGCATCACCCAGGAAGACGAGGAGGCTGCCAAACAGGCTTCCATGGTGTACCTCACCGTTTACGCCGACGGGGCAGACGGCAACACCTCGCCTGTCAGCATATCCATCCTCAAAGGCGAGGATGGAGACGATACCGCCAAGGCGGTCAATGCGAAATGCAACGAGAGAACCGAAATCGGCGTGCTGGAGCCTGGGAAGTACCGGGTCCATGTGATGTCGGTTCCGTCGAACCAGGACGGCTCAACCTACCTCACTCCGCTCTTCGACATGACATTCGAGGTGGCAGGCGATGGGCAGGACATGGAACTTTCGGTCAACCTGGACAAGGCGGACAGTGGCTCGGAAGAGCAGACGGAGAACCAAGATACGGCTGCAGACCAGCAGCAAACGGACGGTCAACCGACTGATGCCGCCGCTGCCAACACCAGTAACGACTCCGGCTCTTCTACTGCAACGCAAAGCGGATCGTCTGCCGCTCAGTCTCACCAGCATAATTGGGTGGCGGTCACGGCCACAAAGCATCACGATGCGGTGTACCGAACCGTAAACCACGCGGCAGTTAAGGAAAGGCGCTGCATATGCAACAGCTGCAACCAGGACATCACCGGCAACTTCGCGCAGCATAGGAACGCCTCGGGACACAGCAGGTACCATTATGAGTACAAGGTGGTCAAGGAGGCTTACACGGAACGTGTGCTGGTCTCTGCGGCTTACGACGAGACCGTGACAACCGGGTACCGTTGCTCAGGCTGCGGTGCCACGAGATAGGGATCAGGGAATATCGGGTAGAGTAGGTTAGAGGGCTTTAGCCCTCTTTCCCCTCATCAAACCGTGCATGAGGTTCTCCCTCACACGGCTTTCCGACATTCTTCTTTCTGCAGCATTACGTCATGCTCTAGCCATTTTCTTTAATCCTTTTTCGTAAATGCTATTTCTAACAAATCCCACCTTTGACATATGATTCCGCCTTTGGTGTTTCTTGTTATACCATCTTGTAAAAGTACAGATAATGTACCAGTCGAGCGTCTGCATCCACCTTTCGTTCGTCTTGGTAGAATAATAATTCTTCCACCCTGTGATTTTCGGATTTAGATTCTTTATTAAATCTTCCTCTTTTGCTACTAGCAGACTTCGGCTGTTTACATTCTTTTTGATTTCTGCTTTCATTTTCTTCATGGCTTTTCTGCTTGGATACTGATATGTTTCCTTATACAGTTGCCCTTTGCTTGTTTCCGTTGTCATTCTTCTGTGATGCATTCCGAGAAAATCAAATCCCTCTTTTCCATCCCACATGCTGACAATCTTCGTCTTCTTTGGATGCAGCTTTAAGTCCAGTTTTGCCATGATGTAACTCAATAAGTTCAGTGCATGGTTTGCACTTTTCTTATTTTTGCAAATGATTACTGTATCGTCTGCGTACCTCACAAGAATACCGTGTGTGAGTCCATACTTTTCCCACAATCTGTCCAGTGTGTTCAGGTAGATATTTGCCAGTAACGGAGAGATAACTGATCCCTGACTTGTGCCCAGTTCAGAGATCGTCAGTATATTCCCGTATAATACTCCTGATTTCAGCCATTGCCTTATCAGCTTTTGTATTCTCCGGTCTGATATTCTCTGTTCTACTAACACCATCAGCTTGTCCTGGTTTACATTGTCAAAGAATTTCTCAATATCTGCATCTACTACATAGTAGCCTTTGTTGTTACATGCTTTTCTGACTTTTTCAAGCGCCTGCTTAGCACTTCTTTTTGGTCTGAAGCCATAGGAGCAGTCTTTAAAATCTGCTTCAAAAACTGGCTCTATGGCTATCTTTGTAGCCATCTGCACGATTCTGTCTTTGACCGTTGGTATTCCAAGGGGTCTTTCACTTCCGTCTGCCTTCGGTATCATCACCCGCTTTACTGGAGACGGTTTGTATCTGCCGTCTGTCAGTTCTGCTTTTATATCTGTCAGATATTTCTCAATTCCTATCTTTTCAATATCCTCAATTCCGTTACCATCCACTCCACTGGAACCCTTATTAGCTTTTACCCGTTTCCATGCTTCGAAAAGTACATCATCCCGATATACCTTATCGTAGAGTGCATGAAATCTTCGGCTGTCACATTTCTTGGCTGTCAGATATAGTTTGTTTTGAAGTTGTCGAACTTTTTCTTTGGAGTTATTAGTCTGCATGACATTCTCTCACTCTTACCCTCTCTACAAACATGAATGAAGTAAGGAACCTTCCCATAGACTGCGTTTTCCTGCACAGCCATTATCGGTACTATGTTCCTCTCCGACTCCCTCCCATCAGAAATACGATTTCGCCAAGCTTATACGCTTTCTTTTTACCTTTTGGTGATGGGTAGGGTCTCTCCAGTTCCGAACCACACTTTTCATACATACCGCTTCCTCTATACCGAGAGTTTCTTCCGTGCTGCTTTCCAGTATCTTCACACGTTCCATGGTTTTCGCCCATTTGCACCAGACTCAACTTCTCTTTCCTCTCTTTCGAGACCTTTTTTAACGATACGGCAGAATTCACTTTATGTTACGGTCTGCATGATTGCTCGCTCCTCTTATCGAGGCTACTTTATCCACTCGCTTAGTACCCTGCATTACTGCAACGCACCGAGTTTAGCTACAC
>OHTF01000048.1_pt1 | contig 64529 bp, 68 predicted proteins | sample 1578811 | NCBI WGS metagenome assembly OHTF01 (sample SAMEA3879571, study PRJEB24766) | human gut metagenome | biome: human-associated habitat; feature: feces | place: USA | collected 1985/1987
TTCGGACAGCCCGGAAACACTGGCGCGCCTTAACGTGCTGCATACATCAAACGACGGTTTTTACCTTGCCGAGCAGGATCTAAAACTGCGCGGTGCGGGCCAGCTGTTTGGCCTGCGGCAGCATGGCTTGCCTGATTTATATATTGCTGATATACTTCAAGATACAGATGTTTTGATAGAAGCGCGCGCCCTTGCCAAAAAAACGCTGGCAGACGCAGGACAGACGGCGGAAATTACCAAAGTTCTGGACGCGCAGTTTGATGAACGTTTTAAACGTATATTCAATTCGTAACGGAGGCCCCAATGCCGGAAGAAAAATGGTATCAAAACCCGGAAAAAGCATCACAGGCGGCTGCGGTAATTATTTTAGCCCTGGCCGCTTTGTTAACATGGCTGTTTGCCGGTGAAGAAGTTAAAAAAATGTTTGCCCTGGCCGTCAGCGGCGATGTGGAAGCGCTGGCAGCGTATTTCCGCTCTTTTGGGGCGTGGGCAATGCTTATCAGCTTCCTGCTTGATGTATTAATCAACGCGGGCAGCATTTTCCCGTCCATCTTTATTTCTACCGCCAACGGGCTTATTTTCGGTTTGCCGCTGGGCATTTTAATTTCGTGGATGGCAGAAACAACCGGCGTTGTTATCAGCTTCTGGCTGATGCGTTATCTGTTCCGCGGCGCTGCCGAGAAAATGATTGCCAAAAGCCCTATGCTGATGAAAATTGACGATTTGAGCGGACGCAAAGGGCTGCAATGGATGGCGGCCGCAAGAATGCTGCCGTATTTTCCGTCCGGAATTTTGACGGCGATTGGCGCTGTAAGCAAAATTTCCACGCGCGATTACATTATTGCCAACCTTATAGGCAAATTTCCTTCAACGGCGCTGGAGGTTGTGATAGGGCACGATATTGTTAATTTTCAGCAGCACAGCGAACGCCTTGCCGCGCTGGTAACCGTGGCAATACTTATTTTTGCCGCTTACAAATATTACTACAAAAAATAATTGTTTTCTTTTAGCACTCTGTTGTGTTTTCTTTGGCTGTAAGGTATAATTAAACCAGCAGTTATTTTAAAGAAGATTCAAAAGGAGGCAGCTATGAGCAAACACCAATTTACGGATATCCGCGTTGCCATCGAGCCGGATAATCCTTCCATCCAGCGTCTGGAGTTTAAGTGCATTAAATGCGGAAACTGCAAAACCGTCTGCACCGATTATATCGGCGTATGCGGAACTTATGACCTTAAGGCAACGGGTGATAAGCCTATCTGCATTAACTGCGGGCAGTGCGCCAATGTTTGCCCGGCAGACAGCATTACCGAAAAAATAGAAGCGTATCAGGTAATGGCAGAAATCCGTGATGAGGATAAAATTGTTATTTTCAGCACTTCGCCTTCCGTGCGTATTGCTTTGGGCGAAGAATTCGGCATGCCCGACGGCAGCTTTGTTGAAGGCAAAATGGTTGCGCTTTTGCGCAGGCTTGGCGCAGATTATGTGCTTGATACCAACTTTGCCGCCGATATGACGATTGTGGAAGAAGCAAGCGAGCTTTTACAGCGCATTACCGAAGGCAATAAGCCGCTGCCGCAGTTTACCAGCTGCTGCCCGGCATGGGTTAAATTTGCAGAAACCTATTACCCTGAAATGCTGCCGCATATTTCCAGTGCCAAAAGCCCTATCGGCATGCAGGGGCCAACCATTAAAACCTATTTTGCCAAAAAAATGGGCATTGACCCGCGCAAAATTGTTAACGTGGCAGTTACGCCCTGCACCGCCAAAAAGTTTGAAATCCGCCGCAGCGAGATGAATGCGGCCGGGCGTTACCTTGGTATTGAAGATATGAGCGATATGGACTACGTTATTACCACGCGCGAACTGGCAATGCTTGCCAAAGACGAAGGCATTGATTTTGCTGCGCTGGAGGATTCTGCCTATGATGATTTAATGGGGCAGGCGAGCGGCGCAGGCGTTATTTTCGGCAACACCGGCGGCGTTATGGAAGCGGCAATCCGTACTGCTTACTGCTATGCAACAGGCAAGGACGCACCGCAGGCTTTGTACGATTTGCAGCCTGTGCGCGGTATGGACGGCATCCGCGAGGCGGAAGTTGATATTGAAGGCACTAAAGTTAAAGTGGCTGTTGTTTACGGTACTGCCAACGCCCGCAAACTTATTGAAAAAATTAAAGCAGGTGAAGCAGAGTACCACTTTGTGGAAGTTATGGCCTGCCCGGGCGGCTGCATCGGCGGCGGCGGACAGCCCAAAGACAAGGAGTATAAAGGCGATGCTCTGCGTGCGGCACGCATTGAAGGGCTTTACAAGCGTGACAGCAGCATGAAGCTGCGTTTAAGCCACGAAAACCCGGAAATTAAAGCCTTGTATGCAGATTTTTACGGCAAGCCGCTGAGCGAACTGGCGGAACAGATGCTGCATACCGTATATTTTGACCGCAGTGAGGATTTGGGCGGCGTATATATCGCGCCCGGCGCGGAAAAACAGCCTGCGGCAGAAGAAGCAGCACCGCAGCAGGAGGCTGGCACGCATAAATGGCGCTGCAAGGTTTGCGGCTATATATATGAAGGCGAAGCTTTGCCGGAGGATTATAAATGCCCTCTGTGTGGAATGGGCGCCAATATGTTTGAAAAAATAGAATAGTTTTGCCAAAGCCTCTGCCGTAAAAACGGGCAGGGGCTTTTTGCTGCATAAAAAAAGCAAAAAAATTAAAAAATTTTGTAAAAAATAGTGAAGGAAAATAAAAAATGTTGTAGAATATATGGCAGGTAAACCAAAAATGAGAGAAAATTAGGAGGACAAAAAATGCATAGTTACAGCATTGAGCTTGGCGGCAGAACGCTGACGATGGAAATCGGCAAAATTGCCAAGCAGGCCAACGGCGCAGTATTGGTGCGCTATGGCGACACTGCGGTAGTAGTTGCTGCTACCGGTACCAAAACACCGCGTGAAGGTGTAGACTTTTTCCCTTTGACTGTTGATTTTGAAGAAAAAATGTACGCTGTGGGTAAAATCCCCGGCGGCTTTATTAAACGTGAAGGACGCCCGGCTGAAACCGCCATTTTAACCAGCCGTCTTATCGACCGCCCGATCCGCCCGATGTTCCCGGAAGGCTACCATAATGACGTGCAGATTGTTGCAACTGCCGTTTCCGTAGATCCGGACAACGCACCGGATATTCCGGCAATGATTGGCGCTTCCTGCGCACTTTCCATTTCCGATATTCCGTTTGAAGGCCCTATAGCCGGTGTGCGCGTAGGCATGATTGACGGCCAGTACATTATTAACCCGACCATTGAACAGGCTAAAGTAAGCCGCCTGAATCTTGCAGTTGCAGGCACCAAAGACGCTATTTTGATGGTTGAAGCAGGCGCCAAGGAAATCAGCGAAGACGAAATGCTGGACGCTATCTGGTTCGGCCACGAAGAAATTAAAAAGCTGGTTGAATGGCAGGAAAAAATTATGGCAGAAGTTGGCAAACCCAAAATGGAAGTGCCTGTTTACGAACCTCCTGCCGAACTTGCCGCAGAAATTGAAGCTTACGGCGCTGAACAGCTGAAAGCAGCCCTGATGGACGCTAACAAGCTGGAACGCGAAGAAAACGTTGCCCGCATTAAAGCTGAAATTGCCGATGCATTTATGGAAAAATATCCTGACAATGCCAAAGACGTTGCTTATATTACCCAGAAACTCGTTAAAAAGATTGTACGCCGCACTATTTCCGTGGATAAAATCCGCCCTGACGGACGTGCACTTGACGAAGTACGCCCTGTAACCTGCGAAGTAGGCCTCTTAGCCCGCCCGCACGGCAGTGCGCTCTTTACCCGCGGCCAGACCCAGATTTTAAACGTGCTGGCACTGGCTCCGCTCAGCGAAGCACAGACCCTGGACGGACTTGGCGTAGAGCTTACCAAACGTTATATTCATCACTATAACTTCCCGCCGTACAGCGTTGGCGAAACCAAACCGCTGCGCAGCCCGGGCCGCCGCGAAATTGGCCACGGCGCACTGGCAGAACGTGCACTTTTGCCGGTAATTCCTTCCGAAGAAGAATTCCCGTATGCAATCCGCCTGGTTTCCGAAACTCTGGAATCCAACGGTTCTTCCTCCATGGGCAGCGTTTGCGCAAGCACGCTTTCCCTTATGGACGCAGGCGTGCCTATTAAAGCACCGGTTGCCGGCGTAGCAATGGGCCTTGTAAAAGACGGCGATTATTTCACCATCCTTACCGATATTCAGGGTCTTGAAGATGCTCTCGGCGATATGGACTTTAAAGTTGCTGGTACTAAAAACGGCATTACCGCCATCCAGATGGATATTAAGATTGACGGCATCAACAAGGAAATTTTCAAACAGGCTCTGGCACAGGCTAAACGCGGCCGTGAACACATCATGGGCATCATGCTTGATTGCATCTCTGAACCGCGCAAAGAACTGTCCAAATACGCTCCGAAAATTACTACCATCCATGTTGACCCCGAAAAAATCAGCAAAATTATTGGCCCCGGCGGCAAAACCATTAAAAAGATTGTTGAAGAAACCGGCGCCAAAATTGATATTGAAGAAGATGGCCGCGTATATATCGCCGCAGTTAACAGCGAAGAAGCTGCAAAAGCTATTGATATGATTAACGGCATTACCGCCGAAGCGGAAGTTGGCAAAGTTTACACCGGCAAAGTTACCCGCCTGATGGCATTTGGTGCTTTTGTTGAAATTCTGCCGGGCAAAGAAGGCCTGGTTCATATTTCCCAGCTTTCTACCGAACGTGTAAATAAAGTTGAAGACGTTGTTTCCGTAGGCGATGAAATCGTTGTAAAGGTTACGGAAATCGACCAGAAGGGCCGCATTAACCTGTCCCGCAAAGCAGTGCTGGCAGGCGGTTTAAGCAAATAATTTAATTAAAAACTAAATCCCGCTGAATTATTTTCGGCGGGATTTTTTATAATGAGGTGTATTATGAAATTACGTGGTTTTGAAAAAATTACTTCTTTTAAAGAAGTTGATTTCCCCATGCCGGAACGCAAAACAAAAATGTCGGCGGGGTATGATATCTGCCTGCCGCAGGACGTTACCATTAAGGCGCATATGCTGCAAATGGTGCCGACAGGTGTGAAAGCCTACATGCAGGACGATGAGTTTTTGGGTGTGCATATCCGCAGCAGCATGGCGGTTAAAAAAGGCTTGGCGCTGGTGAATAACGTTGGCATTATTGACGCCGATTATTACAACAACGAGGATAACGAAGGGCACATAATGCTGGGGCTGTATAACACGACGGACAGTGATGTTACCCTGGCAAAAGGCGAGCGTGTGGCACAGGGAATTTTTTACAAATACCTTACGGCTGACGGCGACAGCGCCGACGCAACCCGTAGCGGCGGCTTCGGCAGTACGGGTGAGAAATAAACTGTACCCTTAAAAATTAAATAATACTAATTTAAATTACCGGTTTTAAAAGACTGTTTGTAAGTGCAAACGCGCTTGCAGGCAGTCTTTTTTTGCGTATGATTTTTACTTGTAAATATAGTATGTTTTATAAGTAATGTTAAAGAACTCTATTAACTTATAGGTTTATCTATCATCGGGATTTATATCTTTTAATTAAAACTACCTTTTAAATGATTATATTTAGTTAGTTTTTAATGCTTTAGCTATTTTTTGTTTATGTGTTTTTATTAAAGAATCTGTTTCTGGATCATTTAAATTTAATATTTTGTTAGCTTTTTTAGCATAATCAATAAATGTTTGAGTATGTTTACTATTAGATTTTTTATTGTCAAATGCATATACACGATATAAATTTAATGCTGAAATATGATGACCTTTAGAAGAAGTACAGTTGCAACGAACTATATTTCGTGCTTTTCGCTGCATTCTGTAATAATATTTTGTAATAGCTTTAGGGGTGATTTTTATGTTCGTACCATCAAAAATAAATCCTAAATATTTTAAATGAGTTAATTGATTTTGCGGATACTTGTAAATACATTTATTCTTATAAATGTAAAATTTAGTTTTATCTTGTTGTAAGGTGACCAAGTCTGATTTATTGTTAAAATAATCAACAATAAATTTGATAAATTCATTTATTTCAGATTCTATTTCAAAAGGTAAAATAATAATAAAATCATCTGAATAACGCATGTATAAACCATTTTTTTGTGTTACAAATTTGTTTATTTCTTTATCAAATTCTATCATATAGATATTTGATAATACTGCGCTTATTGGTGAACCCTGAGGAACACCTTTATTATTTTCGTTTTTATGTATTAGTTTATGTTTTTGCAATTGCTTTAATTGTTCTTTTGTTATAATAAGTTCTTTAGAATTTAATTTACTTCTAATACCTGGAGTTGTTATTTTTTCCTCGTTTTTTTGTACAATATCTGTCCAATTACAATATGAAAATTTTGTAATATTTTTGAAGACAGCATAAAAGTTGTTGGGTAATTTTTGGTAATTAAGAATTTTACAAAGTTGTTGTTTTAAATATTTGTGATCGAGATTATCAAAAAAATCAGTGAAATCGCCAATTATTATAAGTGCACTGTCTAATTCTTTAATTTTATCAAATGCTGTTTTTGCAAAATGTATGTTGCCTTTGCCTTTGAAACAATTTCGATAGGCGACGGGTATATTGCTAATATTATTCTTATTAACCCATGAATTATAAGCTTCGTTTAATAAAAAGCTGTATCTTTGATAAACACAGCGATCAATGTGTGAGCAATAATGAATTTCTCTTTCTTTGGTTTTTATTTTTCTTACTTGTAAATCTGTATTTTGAGTATACTTTCGTTGCTTGTACTTATAATGAATAAATGGATAAAAACCATGATGAGCTATTTTATTTTTGTTCATTACATAGTGTCGTATTGATGCATGTCGCAAAGATGCAGATTTTTTATCAAAATGAGCATAAAGTTTTAAATCACTGTGATTTGTTACAAATTCTTGCCATTGGAAACAATGAGTATAATTTATACATGAATTACAAGAAGTAGTTTTATTGCAATCAGCATATTTTTTTAATTTTTTCATATAATAATCCTCTTAAAATGCAATAAGCCTGCCAACAGGGGGGCAATATCCCTACGCTGGCAGGCAAAAACATAAACTAAATTGCCCAAAAATAACATTGCATTCCATGTTATAATAACAATGGAAAGGAGTTGTTTCTTAATGTTAATGCTAATCGTCATCACCATCTTGAAACGAGTCAGGACAACTGGCGTTCAAGCTATTCTTAGGTGGGTAATATTACACATCGAAGAATTGCTTTATGCCTACTTGACAGAAATACTCCGCCCAATTTGCCGATTGCAAATGGTATAATTATAATAACGTAAATTAATCAAAAAGTCAAATTGTGAGGTGTATCTATGAAACTCATCATCACCGGCGGGGCCGGGTTTATAGGAAGCAATTTTATATATTATCAGCTTAAGCAGCATCCGGAGGATGAATTTATTTGCTTGGACAAGCTGACGTATGCTGGCAATTTAAGCAGCTTAAAATGTGCGATACAGCAGCCTAACTTTAAGTTTGTGCGTGGAGACATTGCCGACTGTGATTTTGTTTATAGCTTGTTTGAAACAGAAAAGCCGGATGTTGTGGTAAATTTTGCGGCGGAAAGCCATGTTGACCGCAGCATCTTAGAGCCGGAGGTGTTTTTAAAAACTAATGTTATCGGCACAGGCGTATTAATGGATGCCTGCCGCAAGTATGGTATTAAGCGTTATCATCAGGTAAGCACGGATGAAGTCTACGGAGATTTGCCACTGGACAGGCCTGATTTGTTCTTTACTGAAACAACGCCGTTGCATACCTCAAGCCCGTATTCTGCATCTAAAGCCAGTGCGGATTTACTGGTTTTGGCATACCACCGTACTTATGGTTTGCCGGTAACGATTTCTCGCTGCTCTAACAACTATGGTCCATATCATTTTCCAGAAAAATTAATTCCGTTGATGATTATTAATGCATTGCACGATGAAGATTTACCTGTTTACGGCGACGGCGCTAACGTGCGCGATTGGCTGTATGTTGAAGACCATTGCAGTGCGATTGATTTAATCATCCGCGAGGGACATGAGGGTGAAGTTTACAACGTTGGCGGGCATAACGAAAAGAGCAATTTGGATGTAGTAAAAATTATTTTAAAAGCGCTGGGCAAAAGTGAAGATTTAATTACTTTTGTTAAAGACCGTCCGGGACATGACAGGCGTTATGCTATTGACCCGACAAAGATACACAATGAACTTGGCTGGCTGCCGCAGACAAAGTTTGAGAATGGTATAGTCAAAACTATTGAGTGGTATTTAGCTAATAAAGACTGGTGGCAGGAAATTATCAGCGGAGAATACAAAAAGTATTACGAAAAGATGTATAAAAACAGAATATAAATTAAAAGCGCTGTTTGAGTAAATTGCACCCCAAAAGTTAGACTTTTGGGGTGCAATTCATATACGGGTGGTATTGATGGTGTTTTTGACACCTTATTTTATTAATATGAAGCGGTTTTTGCAGCAACAATTTATTTTTAAATTCTGCGCTGCAAAAATAAAATACAATTGCAGTATTTGTGTTATAATAAACAGTAAACATCTATTGGAGGTTAATCGTGAGGCTAAAAAAATGTTTTCAAACTCTGGCAATTAGTTGTATGGCATTTTTGCCTTTAAACGCTTTTGCTTCTGATGAACTTATTACAGGGCGCGGTTTGCCTGAAACTTATACAGAAGTAACTGCGCAGAAAACCACTTCCGGTTCAACGCTGATTTTTTCTGACAGCCCGGAAATGGTTTACAGGAACGGCGTTTTATACCGTGATACCATAAGCGGTGATGTAAGAATTTTCTTTCATCATGTAAATGCGATGAAAAACAATAAAAAGCTCGCCGTTATACTCAGCAACGAACAAATGCGCCCGGTTAAATATAGCGTTGCCAACAACAGCATCGGTAATGCTGGCTGGCATTATTTAAAGGTTGGCAAGGAAACCCAGCAAAAATATTTTTCCGGCGTTCATAATAAAACGGAAGGAAACCTTGGCTTTGGCAATAATACAGAGCTTTTAACCGGCCGAGGCTATGTGCTTGAACCGGCGCAGCTTTTGGTGGGCACTATTGATTTGCACACCGACAGGCCTGTACAGGTAAGCGTTATTATGTGCGACGAAAAAACAGATTTGGATTTATACAATGAATACGCACCCGTTCAGCCTATGGATTAGCATCCGTTAAGGGGTACTTTTGACAATGCGGACTGGAATTACACTGTATCTTCGCCGCTGAATACCGATAACAACAAGGTGTATATGCTTGAACTGGCATCCGAGGAACAGGGCTTTGCGCGCGGCAAGGACGGCACAACAGGCAAAGATGCTGTAAATTACGGCAATTACGGCATTGTATATTCTGTTAATTTTACAATCAGCGGCAATAAACCGGCGGCAATGTATTTAAATCCGCTGGGAGGCTTGTTTGCCGGTTACGGCGTGCTGAAAAAAGCCGGTGAAGAAAAAATCCTGCCTTTGCCGCAGGATAAAGTGGCAATAGGCGACAGTTATGACGATTTGCTTAAACTTGGTGTTTTGGAATCGGGAACATACAGTTTTATCTGGTCGCCGCCGGGTGCTTCCAACCTGCCTGTAAGGCTGTATTGGATGCAGGATGGCAGTTTATAATAAAAATCAGGGGCAGAAATGACTAAACAACAACAACCATTTAAATTAAACGACATTATTGAAGTAAATATAACAGGGCTTGGCAGCAGCGGCGAAGGCGTGGGCAAGGCTGATGGATTTACGGTTTTTGTACACGGCGCCCTGCCGGGAGAAAAAGTATCCGTAAAATTATTTCAGGTAAAAAAATCCTATGCTTCCGGCAGAATTTTAAACATTTTGGAAGAATCTCCGCAGCGTGTTAAACCGCAATGTGTTTTTTATGAAAAATGCGGAGGCTGCCAATTGCAGCATTTAAACTACGAAGGACAGTTAGCTGTTAAAAGGCAGCAGGTTAAAGATGCCATTGAGCGTATTGGGCATATTACCGGCTGCGAAGTGCTGCCGGTGCTGGGCATGGAAAATTCGTGGCATTACCGCAATAAAATGCAGTTCCCGGCAGCTAAAACAGAAGGAAAAATTCAAATTGGCTGCTATGCGGCTTTAACCCACAACGTTATAAATATTGATGACTGCCTTATCCAAAAGCAGGCTAACAACAAAATTATGCAGGTTGTGCGCCAATGGATGCAGCAGTTTAATATTTCTGCTTATGACGAAACTACCGGCAAAGGCGTTGTGCGCCACGTTATGGGGCGTGCAGGGGCTAAAACCGGCGAAGTTATGGCTGTAATTGTTACATCCTGCTATGATATTCCGCATGCAGGCGAGCTTGTAACAATGCTTAAAACTGAAGTGGACGGTTTAAAAAGCATTGTGCAGAACATTAACAAAAAGCGTACCAACATCATTATGGGCTCTAAAAACCGTGTTCTGTATGGCAAAAGCACAATTAAAGACAGGCTTGGCAATTTAAAATTTAATATTTCGCCGTTGTCTTTCTTTCAGGTAAACAGCGCGCAGACCGAAAAACTTTATGCCACTGCGCTGAATTTTGCTGCGCTGAGCGGTAAAGAAACGGTTATTGACTGTTACTGCGGTACAGGTACTATTTCGCTGTATCTGGCGCAAAAGGCACGTAAAGTGTACGGCATAGAAATTGTTGAGCCTGCCATTAAAGACGCCAACGAAAATGCCAAAGCGAATAATATTGCAAATGCAGAGTTTATTTGCGGCGACGCTGCCGTGGAAATGCCGGCACTGTTAAAAAGCGGCGTAAAGCCGGATACCGTGCTGCTTGACCCTCCGCGCGCAGGCTGTGATAAAAAGGTTTTGGCGGCCATTGCCGGAGTAAAACCTGAAAAAATTGTTTATGTATCATGCAATCCGGCTTCTTTAGCGCGTGATATGTCATTTTTAACGGAAAACGGCTATAAAGCAGTAAAAGCGCAGCCGGTGGATATGTTCCCGATGACGGTGCATATTGAAACGGTTGCTTTACTGATATTGGAAAAATAAAAGTTAAAACAGGCATTATACTTTTGTATAATGCCTGTTTTGCATAAAAAGAGCGGCAAGCCGCTCTTTTTTTATAACATTTTTAGTTGTTATCATCAAAAATACTGCCGCTTTCCAGCAATTTGCTATTGTAAATTGCCGGTGATTCGCCGGGGTTTGTTAAATGCGGCGTTAAAATCATAATAACTTCGGTTTTTGTTTTGCTGGTGGTACGGTTTTTAAACAGTTCGCCTAAAAGCGGAATGTTTGATAAGAACGGTACTTTTTGCAGGCGTTTTTGTTCTTCTTCATTGATTAAACCGCCTATTACAAGAGTTTCACTGTCGCGCATCCTGACGGTAGTATCGGCTGTGCGGCTGGTTATTTTGTAGTTTTTCAGTTCGGAAATAAGTGTGGGGGTACTGACTTCCGTATGTACAACCGAAGTTATCATACCGTCGCTGCTTACTATCGGCGTGTATTGCAGTTTAATACCGGCGTCAACGTAATCGGTGGTGTTGGTTGTAACGGAGTTTTCAATTTTTTCCGTTGTAACAGGAATATGGTCGCCTATAAATATGCTTGCTTCACGCCCGGGTATGGTTATTATGCGCGGTGTTGCCAGAATTTTGGCTTTACCTTTGGCAAAAAGGGCGTTTAAAGCAGCGTTAAAACGGAATTCATAATTAGCGCCAAAATGTACTACGCCGTCAAAATTTTCGTTATCAGAATTATCGTTATCGTCATCATTGCCGTAGTAATTGCTGTTTTGCGGTATTTTATCCCAGTTCCAGCTGATGCCGAGGTTCTCGCTGTCTTCGCGGTTTACCGCAATTATTTTGGCTTCAAGCGTTACCTGCTGCGTGGCAGTATCAAGCGCGGCAACTGCGCTGCGCAGGCGCATTTCGTCGGTGGGGGTGCCGGTAAAAATAATGCTGTTGGTAACAGTATCGGTGCTTATTTTGCTGTTGGTGCCAATAAGCGGTGCCAGTGCTGTTTTAAGTTCTTCGGCTTTGGCGTAGTTCAGTTTAATAATACTGACCGTATCGTTAAATTTTTCCATGCCTGCGGCAGAGCCAACCAGTATAACATCGCCGGTAAGGCGGTAACTTAAACCTTTTGCAGCGGTAATTATACGCAGTGCGGTGCCGAAAGGCACATCTTTAAGGTTAAGCGTAACTGTGCCTTGTACGGAACTGTCGGCAACAATGCTTTTGCCGGAAAGTGCTGCAACAGAAGCGAGTACATCGCGCACCTGGCCGTCGCGCACGTTAAGCGTAATACCGTTTGCATAAGCCAAAGTCGAAACCGCAGCTAACAAAGCAGTTAAAAGAGCAGTAAAAACTTTAGTCATGGGCTGTTCCTCCGGCTTTTAACATAAGTGTTTGGGAGCCTTTTTCAAGCAGTACGCTGTTTGGGGTGATACTGCGTACTGTAAACCCGTTAATTTTGCTGCCCGGCTGATAGTAATTGCTTTGCCCTGCAAATTCCATAATTGCCATGGTGGTGCTGCCGTTTTGTATAGTTCCTTTTAAAACGGGGGTTAAGGCGGCAGTTTGGCGTTTAATATCCGGCGCGGCCGGAGCCAGAAATGGGTTGCGCTGCGGTTTGATGCTTTTAGCAACCGGCGGCAGTTGAATGGGGGTATAAACTGCATGGCTGCTTACCGGCGTATGTTTTTGCGCAGTGCCTGCAAGCGTAAACTGCAAAGCGCTTAAAATCAGCATTGTGCCTGCCGTTAAGCATAAAACAAGCGGCGGGCGTTGTAATTTAATGTGTTCCAGAAGCTGTTCCTCCAATAAACCTCCGGTATCCGCAATTTCGGTTCAATATTATACCATAAAAATTTACTTGAAGATATTATTTTTGCTGGTTATAATAATAAAGCTGCAAATTTTTGTAATGGAGAGAAAAAGTTGATAATACAAACCGAACGGACATTGTTTAAAAAAGATGAAACCGCTGATGCCGTAAAGGCGGCTGACAGCCTTATTGCCAGAGCAGCTGCATCCGGCGCAAGCGATATACATATAGAGCCGGGAGAAAACAATGCGTGTGTGCGTATGCGTATCGACGGCGTTCTTTACAAAGAAGCCGAAATGAATAAAACGCTTATGCAGGCAGTTGTTTCGCGCATAAAGGTGCTGGCTGGCATGGATATTGCCGAAAAACGCCTGCCGCAGGATGGCAGCATTAAGCTGGAACTTGACGGACGCAATATTGATTTGCGCATATCGTCGCTGCCGACTATTTTAGGAGAAAAAATAGTTATACGTATTTTAGACAGGGAAAAGTTTGCCCTGAATTTGGATGAACTAAATTTTACGCCGGAAAATTTAGCGCTTTACCGCAGGCTTTATAATTACGGCAGCGGCATAGTGCTGTTAACGGGGCCGACCGGCAGCGGCAAAACTACAACGCTTTATGCCACGCTGGCAGAGCTTAACAGCAGCGAACGCAATATTGTAACCATAGAAGACCCTGTGGAATACCGCATTAACGGCATAAGCCAGGTTGCTGTAAACGAAAAGGCCGGGCTGACTTTTGCAAGCGGGCTGCGCAGCATTTTGCGGCAGGACCCGGATATTATTATGCTTGGTGAAATACGCAGCCTTGATACGGCGGCAACTGCCATACGTGCGGCGCTTACCGGGCACTTGGTGTTCAGCACGCTGCACACCAATAATGCCGCGGGAGCGGCGGTAAGGCTTGTCGATATGGGCATAGAGCCGTTTTTGGTTGCATCTGCCCTGCGCGGAGTTGTTACGCAAAGGTTAGTGCGGCGCATTTGCCCGCACTGCAAAACTGCTTATGCCGCAAATGCGGAAGAAAAGGCTTATTTAAACATTAAAAGCAGCGACGGTTTAACGCTTTACAAGGGCAGCGGCTGTGAAAAATGCCGCGGAACGGGTTATTTAGGGCGTATGGCTTTGCAGGAGGTAATGCCTGTTGTGCCGGAACTGAAAAAATTTATTTTGGGCAAGGCGCAGGAAGAAACGCTTTTTGCGGAAGCAGAAAAATTCGGCGCAGTAAGTATGCGCAGCGATGGAGTACAAAAAGTTTTAAAAGGGCACACTTCTTTAGAGGAAGTTTTGCAGGCCGTGCATTAAGGAGTAAAAATGCTGGAACATATTTTAAAGGAAGCCGTGCGCCAAAACGCTTCGGACGTACATATAAAAGCAGGCGGAGTGCCGGTATTCAGAATTAACGGCGTTTTAAGCAGGCAGAATTTAACTGCTGTAAATGAAAACGCAATTATATCTTTTATTGAGCAGTACGGAACTTGTGCCGTTAACGAAACAGAAGCGGATTTTTGCTGCCGGATTGACAGCGCAGGAAGTTTTAGGGTGCACGGATATTTACAGAATGGCTTTCCGGCACTTGCCGTAAGAATAATAAAAAGTGCAGTACCGTCGTTATCAGACTTGAACGCTCCGCCTGTTTTGGAGAAGTTTGCCATGCAGCGCAGCGGGCTTATTCTGGTAACCGGCGGTGCTGCAACTCTGCGACCGCCAAAAAGGGCTGGTGCTGGTGACCGGCCCGGCCGGAAGCGGCAAAAGCACAACCCTGGCGGCTATGGTTGATTTTATTAACCGTAATAAAAGTGTGCATATTGTTACTTTGGAAGACCCGCCGGAATACATGTTTACGGAAGATAAAAGTATTATCAGCCAGCGGCAGGTTGGCAGTGATACCGCCAGTTTTGAACTTGGCGTGCGTGCGGCACTGCGCCAGGACCCTGACGTTATTATGATTGGTGAGCTGCGTGATGCAGAAACGGCTGCCGGTGCAGTTTCCGCTGCCGAAACAGGGCATTTGGTGCTTGCAACGCTGCATACGCGCAGTGCTGTTTTGGCAGTATCGCGGATGCTGGATTTTTTTGCGCAGGAAAAACAGCAGCAAATGCGTACACAGCTTGCAGAAAATTTACAGGGTGTTATAGCGCAGCAGCTCGTTCCTAGCTGCCACGGCGGAAGAACGGCAGCTTTTGAAGTTTTAACCTTTACGCAGGCCGTGCGCAGCCTTTTGCGTGACGGAAAGGCACATCAGCTTGCAAGTTATATGCAAAACGGCAGGCAGCAGGGAATGCAGTGTATGGATTACGCACTGGCATATTTGGCAAAAACAGGGGAGATAACAAAACAGACAGCACAAGAATATGCTTTTGATATTGACTTGTTAAATAAATATTTATTGCAGTAAAAAACTGCACCGTTAAAGTTATTGAACATAGCTTTGGGTGCAGTTTTTTGTTTAATTTATTAATTTGTTTATTGTTTCTTCTTCCGGCGTTACATAATACGTTGTCTGGTTAGTGTAAATAACAAAGCCGGGTTTGGCACCGCTCGGCTTTTTTACAAATTTTCGCAGGGTACAGTCTACGGGTATTTTACTGCTGCCGCGGGCTTTGCTGAAGTATCCTGCCAGCGTTGCCGCAGTTTGAATGTCTTTTTCATCTGCCTGCGGCAGAGTTGTTTTTAAAATAACGTGCGAACCGGGAATGTTTTTTGTATGTAACCATAAATCATTGCCGCTGCCGATTGAAAAAGTAACGTAATCGTTTTGTTTGTTGTTTTTGCCGATATATAAAGCTGTATCTTCCGAAAGTTTAATAATTGTTGGTGTTGATTTTGCCTGCGGCATTTTATTTTTGGTATTTTTTACGGTTATAAAGCCTGCAGCAGCAAGTTCTGACTTAATTTCAGCAACTTCGGCCCTTGTTTGTACAAGTTTAAGGGCAATGTCGATGCTTCCAAGATATTCAACGGCTTCTTCCGTAAGTTTCAGCTGCTCTTTAATTTCTGCCTGCGCACGTTTTAATTTATTATAGCGTTTATAATATTTTTGTGCGTTTTCGTTGGCAGTTAAATCGGGCGCAAGTTTTATTGTCAGCGGCGTGCCGTCATAAATATTTTCCAGCGTACATTCACTGCTGCCTTTGGTAATGCGGTACAAATTTGCCATTAAGGTATCGGCAATAATGCGCTGCTGTTCGGCATCTTCTGCCGCGGCAAGTTCTTCTTTTAAAAGCAGTATTTTTTTATGCAGTTTTTCGGTTTCCGCATTTACTGTTTTGTTTAAAACCTCCTGTTCCGGCAAAAGAACGGGCGTAAGGCTTTGCGCAAAAGCAACGGCGCTGTTAAGCGAGGCAAACTCTTTTACGGTTTCGCCGCCTGTAAGCTGCAAAGGTTTAAACGGAAGAATTGTTTTAACGGTATTGGTACGGGTAATAATGGCGTATACAGGCGCAGTACCGGCTTTGGCGGCGTTAATATTTTTCTGCAAGGTGCCAATGGCATCTGCCAGCGCAGCAGCATTTTCGTTTGTAATACCGCTTTCGGCAGTTATGCCTGCAAATTTTAAAAGCTGGCCTGCCGTATACTGCCCAATGCCGGTTGTAGCGGCAATAAGCGCTTTTTGCGGCGGCAGGGGCAGGTTTTGTGCCGCTGCGGCAATATCCACCGGGGCGGATGTTAAAATATCCAGCCCGTCCTGCGGCGGCGGGGCAATATAGGCAAGCCCCGGCAGAATCTGCCGGTAACTGCTTAACGCTTTGCCGATGTGTTTCAGGCTGTCTAAAATTACGCCTTCGCTTACAAAAATAATATTGGCGTTTTTGCCGGTTAGTTCAAAAATAAGCTGTTTGCTGATAATTTGCCTTGCGCTGCCTATGCTGCTTATTTCCATTGTAACAACGCGGTCCAGGCCGCTTTGCGTTATTTTGGTAATGCGCCCTTCTTCCAGATGCTTGCGCAGAAGCATGCAGAAAGCAGGCGGAGTTTCAGGGCGTTCCGGCGTTTTATCCGGCATATATAAATAGGGCGAAGCACCGGAAAAATCGGCAGCTAAAGGTATAACGGCATTTTCGGTTTTAACAAGCAGCAGAAGGCTGCTTTTGTTAGGCATAAAAACTTTGTATATTTTGCCGCCGAGCAGCTTTTCCTGCAGCTGGCTTGTGAGAATATTTATTGTAATACCTTCCAAATTCATGGAAATTCTCCTTTTTTCTTTAAAAATTTGCGTTTTTCGTTTGCTTATGAAGTCATAATAGGGTATAATATTATTTCAAGAATAAGTATACAACAATTTTACTAATTTAGAAATGCGGCGGGAGGTTTTATTTTGCTTAAAAGTATGACTGGTTTTGGCCGCGGCGAATATGAGGATGAAAAGTTTTCGGCAACGGTAGAAATGAAAACGGTAAATCACCGTTACAATGAAGTAGCTATCCGTTTGCCGCGCTTTTTGAATCCCCTGGAGGACAGGATACGCAAAACTATTTTGCGCAGTATTAACCGTGGGCGCATAGATGTATTTATCACAGCAGATTATGTAAATGACGGGCTCTGTACCGTTAAAGTAGACAGGCCTTTGGCGGCGGCGTACCATAACGCTTTGCAGGAAGTTGCCGAAGCTGCCGGTATCAGCGGCTGCAAGCTGGCCGAGCAGGCAGAGGTATTGTACCTTGCGCGCTGCCCGGACGTTATCAGCGTTAAAGAGGGCTTTTTTGACGTTGAAACCATCTGGCCGCAGCTTGAACAGGCTTTGCAGCAGGCTGTTGACAACCTTGTTGCCATGCGCGAAACGGAAGGCGGCAATATTTACGGCGATTTTATCAAGCGCGCCGCGCTGATTGAAGAAAAACTTTTGCAGATAGAAGCACGTTCGCCGCAGGTTGTGGAAGAATACCAGGAACGTTTGAGCGAACGCATTAACGACCTGCTTGAAAAATATAACCAGACGGTAGAGCCGGAACGCTTATTGCAGGAAGTTGCCATTTTTGCCGACCGTACAAGCATTACGGAAGAAATTGTAAGGCTGAAAAGCCATATCAAACAATTCCGCGAAATTATTAACCTTAATCAGCCGGTGGGCAGAAAGCTTGATTTTCTGGTGCAGGAATTTAACCGTGAAGCCAACACCATTGCTTCCAAGGCCAATGATTACACCATTGCCCAGCTGGTGGTAGACATTAAGGCAGAAATTGAAAAAATCAGGGAACAGATACAGAATATCGAATAAAAGGAGGCTGCTTTATGGATATTAAGCTTATTAACATAGGCTTTGGCAATATAGTTGCTGCCAACAGGATTATTTCTATTATCAGCCCGGAATCTGCGCCGATAAAAAGAATTATTCAGGAAGCGCGCGATAACGGCACGCTTATTGACGCAACTTACGGGCGCAGAACACGTGCGGTAATTGTTACTGACAGCGGCCATATTATTTTGTCGGCCGTACAGCCGGAAACCGTTGCCAACAGGCTTGTACAGAGCGATGACGAAGATGAAGAATAACGGCTGAGCAGGGGAGGGCTTATTTTGAAACCAAAAGGATTGCTGCTGGTTTTGTCGGGTCCGTCCGGCGCCGGTAAAGGTACAATCTGCCAGATGCTGCGTGAAAAGCTGCCGGATATTGGCTATTCGGTATCTGTAACCACCCGCGCTCCGCGCGAGGGCGAAGTTGACGGCGTAAGTTATTTTTTTAAAACTGTTGAAGAAGTTAAAACCATGATTGCCGAGGGCGGCCTTCTGGAGTATGCCGAAGTATACGGCAACTATTACGGCACGCCGCGTGATTATGTTATGGATTTGCTTAATCAGGGCAAAGATGTAATTTTGGAAATTGATATTCAGGGCGCTTTGCAGATTAAAAAGCGTTTCCCGGACGGTGTGTTTGTGTTTATTGTTCCGCCTTCTCTGGATGAGCTTTCTTCACGTATTTACAAACGCGGCACAGACAGCGAGGAAGTTATCAAAAAACGCCTTGCATCCGCCACGGGCGAGCTTGCTTATGCCAGCGAATATGACTATATTATAGTTAATGACATTGCCGAAAGGGCCACGCAGAAGGTTCTGACCGTTATGGAAGCAGAACGTTACCGCGCCGCCCGTACATATTTTATTATTGACGAAATTTGCCATTGCAGAAAAGAGGAGTGATTTTAATGTCTATGGTAGATCCTTCCATCGATTATTTAACAGAAAAAGTTGACAGCAAATATCCTCTGGCCATGCTGGCTGCCAAACGCGCACGCGAACTGACTGTGCCCGGGCAGAACCTTCCGGAAAAGGAAGTAAGCATTGCCTTGAAGGAAATTGCAAACGATACCATTACTTATGAGCGCAATCAGGGTAAATAAGGGAGGCGCCGGCCTTGTTGAAGGGTAAGAAAATTGTTTTAGGTGTAACAGGCGGCATTGCCGTTTATAAAGCCGTTGACCTGGTGAGCAAACTGCGCAAGCAGGGTGCAGAAGTGCGTGTCGTTATGACAGAACATGCCCAGCAGTTTGTAACTCCGCTGACTTTTAAGGAAATCAGCGGCAATAAAGTTGCTGTTTCCATGTGGAATGCCAATCAGGAATTTAACGTTGAACATATTGCTCTTGCCGATTGGGCCGACCTGTTTATGGTTGTGCCGGCAACGGCCAACATCATTGCCAAAATGGCATATGGCATTGCCGATGATTTGCTTTCGACAACGCTGCTTGCGGCACATTCACCGGTTATTGTGTGCCCTGCCATGAATACGCATATGTATGAAAACCCTGCCACGCAGGAAAATATTGCTAAAATCAAAAGCCGCGGCATTGTGGTGATGCCTCCGGCAAGCGGCGTACTGGCCTGCGGTGCCGTTGGCGCAGGGCGTTTGCCTGAACCTGCGGATATAGTTAATTTTGTGAAGAACTTTTTTGCAAAAACGGAAGGCGATATGCGCGGCCTTAGAGTTTTGGTAACTGCTGCCGGTACGCGTGAACCCATTGACCCGGTGCGTTATGTAGGCAACCGCAGCAGCGGCAAAATGGGTTATTCCATTGCGCAGGCAGCGGCAGAACGCGGCGCAGAAGTAACCCTTGTTACAGGCCCCAGCGCGCTTACACCGCCGCCGAACATTAAAGTTGTAAATGTAGAAACAACGCAGCAGATGATGGATGCGTGCCTTGCCGTTTACGACGGATGCGACATCGTTATCAAGGCGGCGGCCGTTGCCGATTACCGCCCGCATGATGTGGCAGCGCAGAAAATTAAAAAGAAAACCGATGATGCTTTAACGGTTGTAATGGATAAGAACCCGGATATTTTAAAAACGCTGGGTGAACGCAAAAAAGGTCAGTTCCTTGTTGGTTTTGCAGCAGAAACCCAGAACCTTATTGATAATGCCAAAGAAAAAGTTACCAAGAAAAACCTTGATATGATTGTTGCCAACGATGTAACAATGCAGGGAGCAGGCTTTGGCAGCGAAACCAATATCGTAAAACTGATTTTCCCGGACGGCAGCATTAAAGAGCTGCCGCAGATGAGCAAATACGACGTTGCGGAAGAACTTTTGAACACCGTTCTGCGCTTAAGGAAATAATTGTTGCCTTTTTTACATAAATTGGATATAATATCATAGTAACTTAATATTACTCATCAAGAGCTGGTGGAGGGATTGGCCCAATGAAACCGCAGCAACCATTGCATTAATGCAAACGGTGCTAAGTCCTGCGAGTTAATCGAGAGATGAGAATGTCGGTACAATCAGCGGCGCTCTCACAGAGGGCGCTTTTTTATTTACATAAGGAGGAACAGAATGAGAAAATTATTTACTTCCGAATCTGTTACGGAAGGGCATCCTGATAAAATTGCCGATCAGATTTCTGATGCTGTGCTTGATGCTATTCTGGCAGAGGACCCGCATGGCCGTGTTGCCTGCGAAACTGTAGTTGCAACCGGGCAGATTCATGTTGTCGGCGAAATTTCTACGAGCTGCTATGTTGATATTCCTAAAATCGCGCGCGAAACCGTTATCAATATCGGTTATGACCGCGCTAAATATGGCTTTGACGGCAATACCTGCGGCGTGCTGATTTCCATTGACGAACAGTCGCCGGATATTGCGCTTGGCGTTGATAAATCTCTGGAAGCAAAAGAAGGCAAGGCCGATGAAAACGAAGTAGGCGCCGGTGACCAGGGCATGATGTTCGGTTATGCCACTAACGAAACCCCGGAATATATGCCGCTGCCTGTTTCTTTGGCACATAAACTTTCCCGCCGCCTTGCAGAAGTGCGCAAAACCGGCGTTCTGCCTTACCTGCGCCCGGATGGAAAAACCCAGGTAACCGTTGAATATGACGACGGCAAACCTGTACGCATTGATACAATTGTTATTTCCACACAGCATGCTCCGGAAATTGCTCTGGAACAAATCCGCCGCGATATTATGGAATTTGTTGTAAAACCGGTTGTACCGGCAGAAATGCTTGATGACGAAACCAAATATTACATCAACCCGACCGGCCGTTTCGTTATCGGCGGCCCGCAGGGCGACAGCGGCCTGACCGGACGTAAAATTATAGTTGATACTTACGGCGGCATGGCCCGTCACGGCGGCGGTGCTTTCTCCGGCAAAGACCCCACGAAAGTAGACCGCAGTGCGGCTTACGCAGCACGTTATGTAGCGAAAAACGTTGTTGCCGCAGGCCTTGCCGATAAATGCGAAATTCAGCTCGCTTATGCCATTGGCGTTGCACAGCCTGTTTCCGTTTTGGTAGATACTTTCGGCACCGGTAAAATTGACGACGACAAAATTGCCGAACTTATTAAAAAGAACTTCTCTCTCAGCCCGTCCGGCATTATTAAAACGCTGGATTTGCTGCGCCCGATTTACAAGCAGACTGCTGCTTACGGGCATTTTGGCCGTACCGATGTAGACCTGCCGTGGGAGCATACCGATAAGGCAGAAACTTTAAGAAAACAGGCCGGACTGTAAAATTTAAAATTTTAAACTGCGTTGAACTGCACCCCAAAAGTTAGACTTTAGGAGGTGCAGTTTTTTTATTAAAGTATTTGTCAGGATATGGTAAAATAAATAGGTAAAGTTTTAGTTGGAGTTTTGTATGAGATACGTTAACGTAGCAATAAATTTACCTGTTAAAAATTTGTTTAAACAGTTTACATACGCTTTGCCGCCGCAGTTTGGCTATATAGGCGCAGGATGGCGCGTAATTGTGCCTTTTGCACGGCAGACAACGGAAGGCTTTGTTGTTGGCGAAGCAGGCAGCGATTTGCCGGAGCCTGAAAAATATAAAGAGATTCAGGCAGTTATAGGCACTGAGCCGTGGTTTGATGATGAAATGATGGAAGCAGCCCGCTGGCTTGCAGAATATTATATGTGCCCGCTGGCAGAAGCAATGCGCCTTTTTATTCCCGGTAAAAGCAGCATAAAACGCCATGCTGTTTATGATGAAAACGGCAGGCTTTTATATTACGAACTGGAAAACCGCCTGAAAGAAAAAATGCAGTATTGTTATGCCATAACGGAAAGCGGCAGGGCGGCGCTCGCTGAAGGCAGCAGTCGTGCTAAGACGCAGATGGCAGCGCTGCAAATTTTGGCGCAGGCAGAGCGTGAGCTGAGCGCAAAGGAGCTGGAAGCAGCAGGTGTAAGTGCTGCTGTTTTGCGTATCCTGCTGCAAAAGGGGTGGTGCAGCCGCAGTGAGCAGCGTGTTTTACGCAACAGTTATGCCGGCAATAACACTTTAAAACAAAGTTTTGATTTAACAGAAGAACAGGCACGGGCTGTTGAAGCCGTAAGTAAAGCAATTACAGAAAAACGGCAGGAAACTTTTTTGTTGCAAGGCGTAACCGGCAGCGGCAAAACGGAAGTTTACCTTAATTTAACGGCAAAAGCGCTTGCGGAAGGACGCCAGGTACTGGTACTTGTGCCGGAAATTGCCCTTACGGCACAGATAGTAAAGCGTTTTCAAAGCTGGTTTAAGGGATGCATTGCCGTTGTTCACAGTAAACTATCGGCAAGTGAAAGGGCAGATGTTTTTTATAAAATACGCAATAACGAAGCGCAGATTTTAATTGGCGTGCGTTCGGCTGTTTTTGCGCCTTTTACAAATTTAGGCCTTGTTATTATTGACGAAGAACATGACCAGAGCTACAAACAGGAAGAAAGGCCATGCTATCATGCCCGTGAGGTAGCACTGCACAGGGCGGAATATTTTAATATACCGGTAGTTTTAGGCAGCGCAACGCCATCGATAGAGAGTTATTATGACGCCATAATGAAGCGGTTTAAACATCTGCGTTTAACTGGCCGCCCAAACGGCCAGCCGCTGCCAAAAGTACAAATTGTTGATATGCGCAAAGAATTGCAGGAAAGAAATTTTTCGGTGCTGTCACGCGCTTTGCAGCAGGAGCTTGTGCGTACTGCTGCGGCAGGTGAGCAGGCAATTGTGCTTTTAAACCGCCGCGGCTATTCAACCTTCGTGATGTGCCGTGACTGCGGTGAAACCATTATGTGCCCACACTGCGCCGTGGCTTTGGTTTACCATGAAGAAGGAAAAGCCATGCGCTGCCATTACTGCGGCAACACCATGCCTGTGCCGGAAGAATGCCCCAAATGCCACAGCAGGCGCATAAAGTTTTTCGGCACCGGCACGCAAAAAGCAGAAGCGCAGATTGCGGCGCTGCCGGAAGTAAAAGTTTTGCGCATGGACCAGGATTCCACGCTGCGCAAATTTGCACATGAAGAAATTTTAAACGCTTTTTCAAGCGGCAGGTATAATGTGCTGATTGGTACGCAGATGGTTGCCAAAGGGCACGACATACCAAATGTTACGCTTGTCGGTGTGCTTTCGGCAGATTCCATGCTGAACATGCCGGATTTCCGTGCTTACGAAAGAGCGTTTTCATTGCTTACACAGGCAGCAGGGCGTGCAGGGCGCGGCGATAAAACGGGGCATGTAATTTTGCAGGTGTACGATGCGGATAACAGAACCGTTCATCTTGCGGCGGCGCAGGATTACGATACCTTTGCAAAAGAAGAACTGCTGCGGCGTAAGGAACTTAACTATCCGCCTTATGCGGCGTTTTTGAAAATAACCGTATGGGATAAAAATGAAGAACGCGCTAACGGAACGGCTAAGGAAATAGCTGATTTTCTGGAGCGGCAGGCAAAAAATACTGATGCGGAAGTATTTGGGCCGTTTGCCGGTATTATTGGCAAGGTGCGCGATTTATACCGTGTTAACGTGCTGGTAAAAAGCACACAGATAAATATATTTAAAACAGCGTTATGGCAGTCGCCGTACCGTGACATGAAAAATGTTTATTTTGACGTTGACCCGTTTAATGTGCTGTAAAATTGCCCGTATAACATTTTTTGTGATATAATAATTATTATGAGAGCGAATTTTAGGAGGATATTGTGAGTAAATTAAAAATACTTGTTGCCGGAGACCCTGTGCTGCGTCAGAAAGCACAGGAAGTTGAACGCATGGATAAAAAAACTCTGCGTCTTTTGGACGATATGGCAGAAACCATGTATGCCGCTAACGGTGTCGGGCTTGCGGCGCCGCAGATTGGCGTTTTAAAACGCATTGTTGTTATTGACGTTGGCGAAGGGCTGATTGAGCTTATCAACCCTGTTATTACTTACCGTGAAGGTTCTGCCGTTGGGCCGGAAGGCTGCCTTTCCGTACCTGATTACGAAGGCGAAGTGGAACGCGCGGAAATTGTGCATTGCGAATATTATGACCGTAAAGGGCGTAAAATGCTTATTAAGGCAGATGGTCTTTTAGCAGTTTGCATTCAGCACGAACTTGACCATTTGGACGGAGTTCTGTTTATAGACAAGGCTAAAGTGCTGATGCCGAAGGATTTTGACGGGGAGCAGTAATGATGCGTATAGTATTTATGGGAACCCCTGATTTTGCCGTTGCCAGTTTAAAGGCACTGGCAGAGAAGGGCACAGATGAAATAGTTGGTGTATTTACACAGCCTGACAGACCCAAAGGACGCGGGCAGAAGATGCTTATGACGCCGGTAAAAGAATATGCGCTTGAAAAAGGCTATGAAGTATACCAGCCTCAGCGCGTAAAAACGCCGGAGGTTATTGAACTTTTACGCGGCCTTGCGCCTGATTTAATTGTAGTAGCTGCCTTTGGCCAGTTTTTGCCGAAAGAAATTCTGGAAATGCCGAAGTACGGCTGTATAAACGTGCATGCTTCGCTTTTGCCTAAATACCGTGGGGCTGCGCCGATACATTATGTAATTTTAAATGGCGAAACAAAAAGCGGCGTAACAATTATGCAGATGGATATCGGTATGGATACCGGCGATATGCTTGCAAAAGCGGAAGTTGAAATTACGCCGGAAATGACCATGGGCGAACTGCACGACAGTTTAAAGGAAATTGGCGGCAAACTGCTGCTTGAAACCGTTGAAAAAATAAAACGCGGCGAAATTACGCCCGTTAAGCAAAATGATGCTGAAGCAACTTACGCACATTTGCTTACGCGCGATATGGAAGCCATTGACTGGAGCCTGCCTGCGGCGGAGATTCATAATAAAATACGTGCCTTTAACCCTGCACCGGGTGCGTTTACTAATTTGCCCGGCGGCAAAAAACTTAAAATATGGCGTGCGGAAGTTGCCAGTGGCAGCGGCAGCAAAGCAGGGGAAGTTACCGAAGTTTTAAAGAACGGCTTTAAAGTTGCCTGCGGCAACGGCGTTCTTCTTGTTACCGAAGTACAGCCGGAATCGAAAAAACGTATGCCTGCTGCGGTGTTCTGCAATGGCCGCGGTATTAATAAAGGTGATATTTTAGGTTGAGGTAAGTAAAGCAATGGAAAGTGTTTTGAAACCGAAAAAACGCATATTTGTTTCGCTGACATTGGCCAGTGCTTTTTTGGGAGCGGTTTTTATTTATTTATGCTGGCGCGTGGCCTTGCCGGGGCTTGCACAAATCAGTTCCACACTGCCGGTGCTTTTTGGCAGTGTTGGCATTGTGGTTGCAATAGCACTTTTGGCCGCTGTCAGTGCTATTGTGCTTGCAATTTTAGGCTTTCCAATCATCAAAACATTTTATTTTTGGGCATGGAAAGCCGTTAATATGCTGTTTCCCTTTGCTGTCGGGCTGGGGCGCATTTTTAATATACCGCGCCAGAGAATAGAACAGTCTTTTATTGAAGTGAGCAATCATCTGGTACGCCAGCATAAAATAAAAGTGCCGGCATCAAGAATTATGATTTTAACGCCGCACTGCATTCAGCTTGATACCTGCGCCCATAAAATTACGCGCAATATCGAAAACTGCCGTCAGTGCGGACGATGCTGTGTCGGCGGAATGCTTGGGCTGGCACATAAATACGGAATTCACATGGGCGTGGCAACAGGCGGCACTTTGGCAAGGCAGATGGTAAAAGAAATACGCCCGAAAGCAATAATTGCCGTTGCCTGCGAGCGTGATTTAACCAGCGGCATACAGGATGTTTTTCCGCTGCCGGTTATAGGCGTTTTAAACGAAAGGCCGTTTGGCCCATGCTTTAATACACGGGTTGATATTAAGAAAGTTGAAGCAGCTATTTTAGACTTTTTAGATACAGAGGAAGCAGATGACAGAAAAAAGACAGTCAAATAAAAAAATAAAAAAAGATACTGCAAGGCAGATTGCGCTTGAAGTAATTTGTGCCGTTATTGATGGCGGCGCTTATGCCAATATTGCCCTTAACAAAACCCTGCGCACGAAAAAAACAGACGACAGGGACCGCAGGTTCATTACAGAGCTGGTCTATGGTACCATAAAAGCAAAAGGTACTTTGGACTGGCTTTTGTCGCAGTTATCGGCAAGTCCTCTGGCAAAAATTGACAAGGTAATTTTAAATATTTTGCGCATGGGGCTCTATCAGATTTTTTATCTTGATAAAGTACCGGTTTCGGCAGCATGCAATGAAAGCACGGAACTTGCCAAAGCCGCAAGCCATGCCGGTGCGGCAAAATTTGTAAATGGCATTCTGCGTTCTGCCGTGCGCGGCAGGGAAGCGGGAACTTTGCTGTTTCCTGATAAATCTGCCGATGCAGCTTTAAACCTTGCCTTAACAAAACTGCATCCGCTGTGGCTTGTTAAGCACTGGTTAAAGCAGTTTGGCGAAGAAGAAACAGAAAAATTGCTGGATTACAATAATTTGCCGCCTGTTTTAAGCCTGCGCACCAATACGCTTAAAACAACACGCAGCAATCTTTTGAAAGTTTTGCAGGCAGCAGGTTTTGAAGCTGTTCCTTCCAAATGGTGCGAGGAAGGCATAATTTGTACAAAAACCGCAGGGCTTAATGCTTTAATGGAAAAAGTACCTGATGCTTTTTATATGCAGGATGAAAGCTCCATGCTTGTTGCGCATGCAGTATGCCCGAAACCGGGGATGACTGTGTTTGATTTGTGCGCTGCGCCTGGCGGGAAAACAACTCACCTTGCCCAGCTTATGCAAAATAAGGGCAGAATTTATGCCTGCGACATTCATCCGCATAAAATGGAGCTGATTAAAGAAAATGCCGTAAGGCTTGGCATAGATATTATTGAACCAGTGCTAATGGATGCTTCTGTATTTAAACCGGAATGGGCAGACGCTGCGGATTGTGTCCTTGTGGATGCTCCTTGCAGCGGTTTTGGCGTATTAAGGCGCAGGGCAGAAGCACGCTGGCGTAAAAATAAAAAAGATTTGAAAGTATTTCCGCCGCTGCAAAAAGCCATTCTGCAAAATGCAGCACGTTATGTAAAACCGGGCGGAAGGCTTGTTTACAGTACCTGTACTTTGGAGCAGGCAGAAAATAACCTGCTTGTCAGTGAGTTTTTAAATGCCAATACGGAATTTGAATATGCCGGGTTCGGGCATCCGCTGACAGAGAAAACAATTAATGAGCTGCAGCTTCTGCCGCAGCGTGATAATGTTGACGGCTTTTATATCTGCGTAATGCGCCGCAAGGAGCTGTGATTATGAAAAAAGAAATTTTTGGCTTAACGCCGGAAGAATTGCAGCAGGAGTTTGTGGCAGCAGGTTTGAAAAAATTCCGTGCTTCGCAGGTTTACCAGTGGCTTTATAAAAAATGTGTTTTTAAATTTGAGGAGATGCACAATCTCTCCAAGGCAGATATTGCCGTTTTAAATGAAAAATTTACGGTTATGCCTGCCAATATAAATATTTTAACGCGCTGGAAATCGTCGGACGGGCTTACGGAAAAGCTGCTGCTTGAATTGCAGGACGGCAATTCCGTGGAAACTGTTTTAATGCACCACGATTACGGTTACAGCGTTTGCGTGTCGAGCCAGGTTGGCTGCGCTATGGCCTGTGCTTTCTGTGCCAGCGGTTTAAACGGCTGCGTGCGTAATTTAACAAGTGCGGAAATTATCATGCAGGTTTATTTGTTTAACGCTATGATAGCCCCGCAGCAGGTAAGCCGCGTTGTAGTGATGGGCAGCGGCGAGCCGATGCTTAACTATGATGAGGTTACGGGTGCTTTAAAATTCCTGCACCGTGAGGATGCGGCGTTTATGAGTTACCGTAATATGACGGTTTCTACCTGCGGAATTATACCGGGCATTGAAAGGCTGGCAGAAGAAAATATACCAATTAATCTTGCTGTTTCGCTGCATGCCGTAAAAGATGATGTGCGCACTCAGCTGATGCCTGTTAATAAAGGCTTTCCGTTTCCTTCCGTCATTGCTGCCGCGGAAAAATACGCACGCGCAAGCGGCAGGCAGGTAACTTATGAATATATTTTAATAAAAGATAAAAATGACAGTCCGGAGGATGCTCAGCTTTTAAGTAATTATTTAAAATTTAAGCACGCATCGGTAAATTTAATTCCGGCTAATCCGGTACCGGAAAAAGGTTTTGAACGCCCTCCGGCAAAACGCATTGAAGGATTTTTAAGAATTTTACAGAAAAATAAAATTAATGCCACCATCCGCAAGGAGATGGGCAAAGATATTAATGCAGCCTGCGGACAGCTGCGGGCGAAGTTTAACGATAACAAGTGATTTATTCAGGGGGCGCTGTATGATAGCGGTCAGTAAAACAAATACCGGCCTTGTGCGTACTGCTAATGAGGATGCCTTATTAACGGACGGACCGGAACTGTTTGCCATCGCTGATGGCATGGGCGGTTATGCCGGCGGTGAAATTGCCAGCGTGGAAACAATTAAAGTTTTAAAAGAAGAAAAAAAGAATTTTGCCGGGCTTACCGGAGAAGCTCTGTGTACGGCTTTAAAAGAAGCTGCTTCCAAAGCTAACAGCCATCTGCGCAGCCTGGTATGCAAAATGCCTGATTACGAAGGCATGGGTACAACTCTGGTTGCTGTGTATCTGGCAGAAGATAAAAAAGCCTATGCTTTAAATATTGGCGACAGCCGCCTGTATTTATGGCGCAATGGCCTGCTTAAGCAGATAACTCAGGACCATTCTTATGTGGCTGAACTTTTAAGCAAAGGCGATATAACAACTGATGAAGCACGCCGCCACCCGCAGCGCAATGTAATTTTAAGGGCAGTCGGTGCGGATGAAGGGCTTGATTCAGATGTTTTCAGCTTTGAAACAGAGCCGGGCGACAGGCTGCTTTTGTGCAGCGACGGGCTTTCGGACATGGCTGCCGATGACGAAATTGCCGCCGTTTTGAAGGAAGAAAATACGGAAAAAGCGGCGGATGCTTTAATTGAACTTGCGCTTAATAATGGCGGGCGCGATAATGTTTCGGTGATTTTGATAGACTTTTGTGCGGAGGAGATATAAATGAACAACGGAACAATTTTAAAACAACGTTATAAAATCCTGCGTCACATTGGTTCAGGCGGAATGGCCGAAGTTTATCTGGCTGAAGATTTGCTGCTTAACAGGCAGGTAGCCATAAAAATACTGCGCGACCAGTTCAATGACGACAAAACGCTTCTTAACCAGTTTAAGCATGAGGCACAGTCGGCTGCACGGCTTTCCAGCCCTTCTATCATAAATATTTTTGATGTATGCGAAGAAGAAGGCAAGTCTTTTATCGTTATGGAATATGTGGAAGGCAAAACCTTAAAAGACCTGCTGGAAGAAAAAGGAAGGCTTTCGCCTTATAAGGCTGTTTGTATTGCCGAAGATATTGCAGCGGGATTAAGCCATGCGCACAGGCGCAATATTATTCACTGTGATATTAAGCCGCACAATATTTTAATAACGGAAAACATGCACCCCAAAATTGCTGATTTTGGCATTGCCAGAATGATAAGCAATATGACGATGGTGTATACCAATTCGGTAATTGGCTCGGTGCATTATTTATCTCCGGAGCAGGCAAGCGGAAAGCCTGTAACTGCCCAGAGCGATATTTATTCCTTGGGTATTGTGCTTTATGAAATGCTTACGGGGCATGTGCCGTTTGACGGCAATACGGCCGTTGCCGTTGCCATGATGCATGTTGAAAAAACGCCGCCGCCGCTCAGCACTTACGTTGAAGGGCTGCCGGCATGTTTGCAGCATGTGATAGATAAAGCGCTTGCCAAAGATTTAACCAAACGTTACGCCAGCGCGGAAGAAATGCGCCAGGACTTAAATTCCATTAAAAATAAAATGGAGAAAAACGGCGAACCTGAAGATTACACCGAATCAGACAGCTTTGTTGACGAAGTTAAAGAAAAATCTGCACTGGTGGCAGATGAAACGGAAGTTCCGGAAGAAACCATTGTAATGACGGTTCCTGCCGCTCCTGCAAAACCGAAAGCTAAAAAAAGCTGGCTGCAAAAAATGAAAGAAACCCAGCTTACACGGCATCAGCAAATTATGCTTGCAGCTGTGGTAGTGGTTTTATCGGCAGTATTTCTGCTTATAGGCAACGTATTTAGCCGTGAAACTGTAAAAGTGCCGGACGTAACCGGCAAAACCGTTGTTGAAGCGCAGCAGATACTGGAAAATGCAGGTTTCAGCATAACCCTGAAAGAAGCCTACGACGATAAAGTAACACCGGGGCTTGTGCTTGAGCAGGACCCTGCCGGGAATGAAATGCGCAAGGAAGGCAGCGCCGTTTATTTAACTGTAAGCAAGGGAATTGAAATGGTGGAAGTGCCGAACCTTGCAGGTAAAAATCTTGCCGACGCACGCAAGATGATAGAACGCAAAGAACTGGCGCTTGGCAAAGTAGAAACCGTTTTCCGTGAAGACGGCAGCGGGCTTGTTATTGAACAGACCCCTAAAGCTAACGAAAAAATACGCCATGGCGAAAAGGTAAATCTTGTAATTTCCGAAAAACCGAAAGAAGTTACCATTCCTTCCGTAGTTGGCAAAGCATCAGGCGAAGCCATGACGGCACTTGAAAAACTCGGTTTTAAAAACATTACCGCACAAAGCGTGGGCAGCAAAAAAGTTGCCGGTACTGTTTTGAGCATTACGCCTAAAGAAGGCAGCAAGGTTTTGAACAGTACTGATGTTGTGCTGCGTGTTTCTGACGGCGTCGGTACTGCATCTCAGAATAAATATGCCGAATTTGTAGTGCCTGACGGAGCGAAGAAACAAAAAGTAAAAATTGTTGTGGTTGACGACGACGGCGAAAAAGTAGTTTACGAAGGCACCAAACGTGAAGGCGTGCGCATACGCCAGAAAGTTGAAGTAAGCGGCAGTGCCGTAGCCAGATTCTACTGTGACAATAAACTTATAGAGGAGAAACAGCTTTGACAGCAGGCCGCATTATAAAAAATTTTAACGGGTATTATTATGTGGAAACACCTGATAAAGAAATTGTTACCTGCAAAATAAAGGGTAAAATGAAACAGGTGCGTTTTTCTGCCGTTACGGGAGATATGGTTGAGTTTGAGAAAAATCCTGACGGCGAAAGCATGATTAAAACTATTTTGCCGCGCCGTAATTTTATGGAACGGCCGGCAATGGCTAACCTTGACTGTATTGTAATTGCTTTTGCCTGCGCAGACCCGGATTTTAGCTACTTGCTGGCAGATAAAATGCTGGCGTTTGCCGAGCGAGCCGGTATTGAAGCCGTTTTATGCCTTAATAAAACAGACCTTGTAAGTGAAGCGCAGCTTGAAGAAATTGCCGGAGTTTACCGTAAGGCAGGCTATACTGTTTTTACTGTGTCAACTTTTAACGGAACAGGGCTTGAAGCGCTGAAAGAATATTTAAACGGCAAAATCAGCGCATTTGCCGGGCCGTCCGGTGTCGGTAAATCATCCATGCTTAATGCCCTGCAGCCCGGCATAGCATTGCAGACAGGCAAGGTAAGTGAAAAAATCGGGCGCGGGCGGCATACAACACGTTATGCTCAGCTTCTGCCTTTTAACGGCGGCTACCTTGCCGATACGCCCGGTTTTGGCAATTTGCTGGCCGAAAATATCGACGCGCGCGAGCTTTATAAGTATTTCCGTGAATTTAAGCATTTTGAGCACGGCTGCAAATTTGTCCCGTGCACGCATACGCATGAACCGGTCTGCGGCGTAAAAAATGCGGTAGAAGAAGGTAAAATTGCCGCAAGCCGTTATGAATCTTATCTTGCAATTTTAGACGAAATAAAATTACTGAAAGAAAAGAGTGGTAAAAGATGATTAAAATAGCACCATCTATCTTATCTGCTGATTTTTCCTTTTTGGCGGACGAAATTAAAAAAATCGAAAAAGCCGGTGCAGATTGGGTTCATATCGACGTTATGGACGGCAATTTTGTGCCTAACCTTACTTTTGGCGCTCCCGTTGTAACCAAAATCCGTAAAGTAACGGATATGTTTTTTGACTGCCACTTAATGGTAGAACACCCGGAAACATATATTGACGATTTTGCCAAAGCAGGTGCGGATATGATTGTTGTTCATGCAGAAGCAACCAAACATTTGCACCGCTGCCTGCAATATATTAAAAGCAAGGGCGTAAAGGCCGGTGTGGCACTTAACCCTGCAACGCCGCTCTGCATGGTGCAGGAGATTTTAGGCGATGCCGATATGGTGCTTTTAATGACGGTAAACCCCGGCTTTGGCGGGCAGAAATTTATAGAAAGCGTTGTGCCCAAAATTGCGGCGCTGCGTAAAATGATTGACGAAAAAGGCCTGGCATGCGATATACAGGTTGACGGCGGCATTAATGCCGAAACCAGCAAAATTGTACGTGATGCCGGTGCCAATATTCTGGTTGCAGGCAGCTACGTTTACGGTGCAGAAGATACTGCCGCAGCAATTGCAAGCTTGAAAGCATAAAATTAAAATATTTTAAATTCAGATATGCTCAGATTAGAGGAGGAACAAAGAATGCTCGAAGCAGGAATGAAAGCGCCTGATTTTACTTTGGAAGATAAAGACGGCAATTTGGTATCGCTGCACGACTTTGCAGGCAAAAAAGTAGTTGTTTATTTTTACCCGAAAGATTCTACGCCGGGCTGTACTCGCCAGGCCTGCGCTTTCCGCAACAATTACGGCGAATATAAAAATCTTGGCGTGGAAGTTATCGGTATCAGCAAAGACAGCGTAAAATCGCACAGTAATTTTGCAGCCAAACAGGAACTGCCTTTTATTTTGTTAAGCGACCCGGAACGTAAAGCCATTGAGGCTTTCGGCGTATGGCAGGAAAAGAAAATGTACGGCAAAGTAAGCATGGGCGTTGTGCGCAGCACTTTTGTAATTGATGAAAACGGCGTTGTTGAAAAAGTTTATCCGAAAGCAAAGCCAGATACCAATGCCGAAGAAATTCTGGCATATTTAAAAGGCTGATTTGTTAATTTTAATGTTTAAAATGATACAAATAACTTGTCTTTAAAGGCATATAATGGTATAATATATTAAGAAAAATTATGACTTCTTTTGAGAGAGTGGGTATTTTACCCGCTCTTTCCTCTTATTAGGGTTAAGAAAAAGCGGAGGTGAATTATGCAGAGTGCAGAGATTGAAAAACTGGTAAGCGGCATGGCCGAAGAAATTTTGCAGGGAACAGATATTTCGCTGGTTGATGTTGAATATGTGCGTGAAAAAGATTGGTATCTGCGTATTTATATTGATAAACCGGGCGGCATCGAGATTGATGACTGCCAGATGGTAAGTGAAAAGCTGACGGAAATTTTGGACGCGCGTGACCCTATCAGGGATAAATATTATCTGGAAGTTTCTTCACCGGGTATTGACCGTCCGCTAAAAAAAGACAAGGATTTTGAAAGTTTCTACGGCAAAAAAGTGGATATTAAATTTTTTGCGCCTTGGGAAAAGAACAAAGAAATAGTTGCAGTTCTGACAGCGCATGATGAAAATACCATCAGCGCCAAACCTGTTCTTAAAGGACGCGAAAGCAAGAATCCGGTTGTATTTGAAAGAAAAACGATTGCCATGATCAGGCCGCACATAGATTTTTAAGGTTTAGGGGGAGTAAGAAAAGTGAACGCAGATTTTATTATGGCTGTGCAGGAATTAGGCAAGGAAAAAGGTATTGAGCCTTCTATTTTGTTTGAAGCTGTTGAAGAAGCATTGGTAACTGCTTATAAAAAGAATTTTGGCAGCAATCAGAATGTACGTGTTGATTTAAACAGAACCAGCGGCGAGCTGCATGTATATGCACAAAAGCATGTTGTTGAAACCGCTGAAGACAGTGCTAATGAAATTACTCTGGAAGATGCACGTAAAATTGACCCGCGCTACGAACTTGATGACATTGTGGAAATCGAAGTAACGCCGAAAAACTTTGGCCGCATTGCCGCACAGAATGCAAAACAGGTTGTTGTTCAGCGTATCCGCGAAGCAGAGCGCGGCATGGTGTTTGAAAAATATTATAACCGCGAAAACGACATTGTTACCGGTGTTATTCAGCGCATGGAAAACAGAAATGTTTACATTGATTTGGGCAAAGCAGAGGCTGTTTTAACGGTTGGCGAGCAGATTCCCGGTGAAATTTACGAATACCATGACAGAATGAAAACCTATATTTTAGAGGTACGCAAAACAAGCAAGGGCCCGCAGATTATGGTTTCCAGAACCCATCCCGGCCTTTTGAAACGTTTGTTTGAACTGGAAGTACCGGAAATTCATGACGGTTTGGTGGAAATTAAATCTGTTGCACGCGAACCGGGCATGCGTTCCAAAATTGCAGTTTACACCAAAGATGAAAACATCGACCCGGTAGGCGCCTGCGTAGGACAGAAGGGCATGCGCGTACAGGCTATCGTAAACGAGCTGCGCGGCGAAAAGATTGATATTGTAAAATACAGCGATGACCCCGCTCAGTATGTTGCCAACGCATTATCTCCTGCCAAGGTTGTAAGCACGGAAATTCTGGAAAGTGAAAAAATCTGCCGTGTAGTTGTGCCCGATTACCAGCTTTCTCTTGCCATTGGCAAAGAAGGGCAGAATGCACGACTGGCAGCAAAGCTTACCGGCTGGAAAATTGATATAAAGAGCGAAACCCAGAGCAAGGAAGAGCCTTTTGAAAGCGCCGGGGGTGAAGCTGATGAAACAGCAGAAGATTAAAAAAGTGCCGCAGCGCAAATGTGTCGGCTGTGGTGAAATGAAGGACAAAAAATCACTGCTGCGCATTGTACGTTCTCCAGAAGGTGAGATATCGCTTGATTTAACAGGCAAAAAATCCGGGCGCGGAGCTTATGTCTGCCGCAGCCGGGAATGTATAAAAAAAGCTGTTAAGGAAAAACGCCTGGAACGTGCTTTGGAAAAACCAGTAACGGAAGAAGTTTATGCAAAACTGCTGGAGGATTTGCCCGATGGACAATAGACAGGTAGCTTTTGCATTGGGGCTGGCGCAAAAGGCAGGCAAAGTTGCAGCGGGGGATTTTGCGGTACGCAGCGCTTTAAACGGAGGCAAGGCAAAACTGATGCTGATTGCTTCTGATGCGGCGGAAACATCCCGCAGGGAACTGGAATACCTTGCAAAGTCGGCCGGTGTTAATATTATTACAGGGCCTTCGCGTGCGGAAATAGGTTCGGCTATAGGTAAATCCCCGCGTACGGCTGTTGTAATTACGGATAATAATTTTGCAGTAATGATACAGAAAAAGTGCCAAGATTAAGTTTGGAGGTGGATGAATGGGTAAGCATAGAATATATGAAATAGCTAAAGAATTGGGAAAAAGCAACCAGGAAGTAATTGATGTACTGGCAAAAAATAACATTCATGTTAAAAGTTTAAGTACGGTGGATGACGCTGCCAAAGAAATGGTAGTGCGCGCATTTGCCAAAAAGCCGGTTCAGCCGGAGAAAAAGCCTGCTCCTCAGCAGCAAAAAGCACAGAACAATGCTCCGAAGGCAGTGCCGGCAAAAAATGACGCTAATAAAGCCAGTGCCCAGAAACAGGTTAAAGTACAGGTGCAGAATCAGCCTAAACCGGTTGAAAAAAATAAACCCCAGCAGGATAACAAACCGAAGAACGCCGGTAATAAAACTGCTCCTGCGCATAACGAACAGCGCAATCAAAATCAGGTTAAAAACAATAATAACCAGAATAACCAAAACCATAAAAAGAACAATCAGCCGATGCAGCAGCATGGCAAGGGTAATTTGCAGCAGGGCCAGCAGGGCAAAAACAATAAGCAGAACCGTCCTCAGCGCCCGCAGGGAGGTATTTTTATCGGACCGAAAGGACAGCAGTCCGGGCAGGGTTCCCAGCAGAACCGTAATGCCGCAGGACAGCAGCAAAGCCGTTTTGAAAACCAGAACCGCGGCAGCCAGCAGGGCGGCAAACAGCAGTTTAACAAAAAACGCAATGAAAAACCGCAGATTAAAGGCCAGTATGCAAGCCGCGACAGCCGCAATATGCACAGCCGCGACCATATGATGAAAAAACGCCCCGGCAGCAGCAAACCGCAGCAGCCGGCAGTACAGGCACCGGTTGTAAGGCCGTCCCGCGTTGAAGTTGGTGAAAGCATTAACGTTAAAGACTTTGCAAATCTCATTAAACGCGAAGTTAATGAAGTTATCAAAGCCTTGTTTATGCTTGGCGTAATGGTTACCATTAATCAGGATATTGATTTTGAAACAGCAGAGCTTGTAGGCACGGAATTTGATGTAGAAGTAGTTCCGCTGCCGCCGGAAGAAGACCCGACAGAAATTCCGGAAGTTGAAGATGACCCGGCAAAACGTGTGCCGCGCCCGCCTGTAATTACGGTTATGGGCCATGTTGACCACGGTAAAACCTCATTGCTTGACGCTATCCGCAAATCCAATGTAACAAGCCGCGAAGCAGGCGGTATTACCCAGCACATTGGTGCTTATCAGGTTAACTATCAGGGCAAAAAGATTGTATTCCTTGATACCCCGGGCCACGAAGCATTTACGGCAATGCGTGCCCGTGGCGCGCAGGTAACCGACGTTGCGATTTTGGTTGTAGCTGCCGACGACGGTGTTATGCCGCAGACTATCGAAGCTATTAACCATGCCAAAGCAGCCAAGGTTCCTATTATTGTAGCCATTAATAAAATGGACCGCCCGGGAGCTAATCCCGACCATGTTAAACAGCAGCTTGCAGAACATGAACTTATTCCGGAAGACTGGGGCGGCGATACCATTATGGTTCCGGTTTCCGCACATCAGAAAACCGGTATTCCGGAACTTCTGGAAATGATTCTTCTCGTTGCGGAAATGCAGGAATTAAAAGCAAACCCGAACCTTCCTGCACACGGTACTATTATCGAAGCGCAGCTTGATAAAGGACGCGGCCCTGTGGCAACCGTTTTGGTTCAGCGCGGTACTTTAAGCATCGGTGATACGATTATTGCAGGCACCGCTTACGGCAAAGTACGTGCCATGATTAACGACCGCGGCGAAAAAGTTAAAAAAGCGCTGCCTTCAACACCGGTTGAAGTGCTTGGCCTGAATGAAGTGCCGATGGCTGGCGATATTTTGGACAGCACTGACGAAAAAACCGCCAGAAGCGTTGCCGAAAAACGTCTTGCAAAACGCCGCAGCGAAGAAATGCAGCAAAACGCCAAAGTTTCCCTGGATGATATTTTCCAGCGTATTCAGGAAGGCGAGCTGAAAGAACTGAATATTGTTGTTAAAGCTGACGTTCAGGGCACGATTGAAGCACTTAAATCGTCGCTTTCCAATATTAAAAATGACGAAGTAAAAGTAGTAGTAGTTCATTCCGGCGTTGGTTCCATTACCGAATCCGACGTAATGCTGGCATCTGCTGCCAATGCACTTATTATTGGCTTTAATGTCCGCCCGGATGCGAATGCCCGCAAGGCTGCCGAAACTGAAAAGGTTGACGTACGCACTTACAGGGTAATTTATGATGCGATTAACGACGTTGAAGCAGCTATTAAGGGCATGCTTGCGCCGAAATTTAAAGAAGTTATTCAGGGGCGCGTGGAAGTACGCCAGCTGATTACAATTTCCAAACTGCTTATTGCAGGCTGCTATGTACTGGAAGGCAAAGTTACCAATTCTTCCAAAGTACGCGTAGTACGCGACGGTATTGTAGTTCATGAAGGCGAAATTGACTCCCTGCGCAGATTTAAAGATGACGTTAAAGAAGTTGTGGCAGGCTTTGAATGTGGCATAACACTTGATAAATTCCGCGATATTAAAGAAGGGGATATTTTTGAAGTTTATTCCATGGAAGAAGTTGCCGTTGGCTGACAGGTACTTGTTATGGCAAGATTAAGAGTTGAAAAATTACAGGAAGCAATTAAGCAGGAACTCAGCAAAATTTTGCTGCAGGATATTAAAGACCCGCGCATTAAATTTGTTACCGTAACCGGCGTTGAACTGACCGACGATATAAGCCAGGCCAAAGTTTATGTAAGCCTGTACGGAACGGAAAAAGACCAGGAAGAAGCATGGCAGGGGCTTAATAAAGCCGTGGGCTATATGCGTACGGAAATTGCCAAAAGAATCAGGCTGCGTTTTGCACCGGCACTGATTTTTGCCAAGGATACTTCCATGGAATACAGCGCGCATATTGAAGAACTGCTGAGAAAAATTAAACAAGAGGAAACCCCGCATGAGTAAAAATTGTACGCTTGAAGAAATTGCCGGGCTGCTTTTAAAAAACGGAAGTTTTGTATTGTGCCCGCATGTGAGCCCTGACGGTGATGCTTTGGGGTCAACACTGGCGCTGAAAATGGCACTGGAAAAAGCCGGCAAGCAAGTTACAGTTATGGTAGATGATGATGTGCCCAAGGCATTTGGCTTTTTGCCGCAGCTTGACAGTTTTGTAAAACCGGATGTAAATAATCCTATTGTTACAGACCTTTTGGTTGTGCTTGACGCAAGTTCGCTGGACAGAATCGGCAAGGTTGCACAGGCTGTTAAGTATAATGCCATGGTTAATATTGACCACCATATTTCCAACACGCAGTATGCTGATTATTTATATCTTAATACGGAAGCCGCAGCTACCGGCGAAATTTTGTGCGCACTGGTGGAAAAGCTGGATGTTACGCCTGATAAAGATTTGGCAACCTGCCTTTATACGGCTATTTATACGGACTGCGGTTCTTTCCGCTTTGCCAATACAACACCGGCAACCATGCGTGCGGCAGCAAAACTGCTGGAATATGGCGCGCGCCCGAACGAAATTTCGGACGCTCTTGGAACGCATACCAGAGCCAACATAGAAATGCTTGGCAAGGTACTGCAAACCTTAAGCTTTTATAATGACGGTGCGGTAAGCACTATTGAAATTAACAGCGATTTATACGATAAAGAAGTTAACACCGACAATTTTATTTCGTTTGCACGTTATATTGAAGGTGTTGATGTAGCAGTATTGTTTAAAGCTGTGGAACCGTCTGTTACGCGTGTAAGCATGCGTTCACAAAAAACTGACGTGGCTGAAATAGCGCTTTCCTTTGGCGGCGGCGGCCATATCAGGGCTGCCGGATGCACGGTGGAACTTCCTTTGGCAGAAGCCAGGCAGAAAGTGCTTGAAGCTATCGGTAAAGCCTTATGACGGACGGAATTATTAATGTATTAAAGCCCTGCGGCATGACAAGCCATGATGTTATCGGCTTTTTGCGCAGGGTGCTGAACACTAAAAAAATCGGGCATTCCGGTACGCTGGACCCTGATGCTGCCGGGGTGCTGCCTGTTTTTGCAGGTTCGGCAACGCGTCTTTTGGAATACGCTGCGGAGGACCGCAAAAGTTACCGCGCCGAAATTACCTTCGGTGTAAAAACCGATACCGGTGATGACAGCGGAACGGTTACAGAACGCAGCAGCCTGCCTGCATGCAGCAAAGAGTATTTTTCGTCGCTGCTGGCAGAATTTACCGGCAGGCAAAAACAGCTGCCGCCAATGTATTCGGCCTTAAAACTTAACGGGCAGCCTCTTTACAAGCTGGCACGCAAGGGCATAAGCGTTGAAAGGCAGGAGCGAGAAATTTTTATTTACCATTTGCAGCTGCTTTCTTTTTCGCCGCAAAAAGCCTTGCTTGATGTTGAATGTTCCAAAGGTACATACATCAGAACGCTTTTGGAAGATATATGCGCAAAACTTGGCGTTTGCGGCACAATGAGTTTTTTGCTGCGTACTTCGGCAGGCGGATTTAAAATAGAAGATACCGTTACTTTGCAGGAACTGGAAAACAGCGGTGAAAAATATTTGCTGCCTGAAGAAACCGCGGTTATGCATTTGCCGGAGCTTGTTTTAACGGACAGGCAGGCCTGGCGCATTACGCAGGGCGTAGCAACAAGCATGGCAGAAGCTGCTGACGGCCTTTACAGGCTGAAAGGGCGCAGCGGAGAGTTTTTCGGTATCGGCAAAGCCTCTAGCGGAATAGTGAAAGGCGTAAAAATACTGCATCACGCAGAAAAACCACAGGAACTTATTTGAGGTTGTTCATGGAAATAATTACATCTCTGGATGCTGAATTAAAAAATAAATATCCTGCAACGGTTATTGCACTCGGCACGTTCGACGGCCTGCATCTTGGGCATACTGATGTAATAAATACGGCCAGAGATTACGCAGAACGCAGCGGGCTTAAGCTGGCAGTTTTTACTTTCAGCAACCATCCGCTGGCATTAATCCGTCCCGATTTGGTTCCGGTAAGAATTATTTCTGCGGAAGAAAAAATAAAACTTCTTGAAAGTTTTGGCGTGGATTATTTAATTAATATACCGTTTACGGAAGATTTTGCCGCCTTGTCGCCGGATGAATTCTTGGATAGGCTGGCGTGCTTTAATTACCGCTGTTTGGTAGTGGGCGAGAATTTTACTTACGGATTTTTGGGCAGCGGCAAAACGGAAACGCTGGAACGCAGCGGCAGGAAAAACGGCTTTGATGTTATTGTAAGGCCGCTTGTAAAAATGAACGGAAACGTTGTCAGCAGCACCGGCATCCGCAATCTTATACAGGCAGGGCATATAGAATATGCCAACCGTATGCTGGGACGCGCTTATGCCATTACCGGCAAAATTGTGCATGGCGAGCAGCGCGGACGCAAACTTGGTTTCCCGACTGCCAATATTGAACTTCTGCACGGCGAAATGGCTGTGCCTGCGCCGGGAGTATATGCTGTAACGGCTTCTATCGAAGGCAGCATTTACGAAGGCATGGGCAATATAGGCAATAACCCGACTTTTAACGACGTTGAACACGCAAGGCTGGAAGTTAATTTATTTAACTGCAGCGGAGATTTATACGGAAAAACAATGTCGGTGCAGTTTCATAAATATATCCGTGACGAAAAGAAGTTCAGCGGAGTGGAAGAACTTTGCCGGCAGATTGAAGAAGACAAAAAAGCAATAAAAACTTACTTTTTAAATAAAAAACAGTTGCCTGATACATAAAACTGTGATATACTTTTAAAGTATTATTTTGAACCATTGCTTGGAGATACGCTGCTCCGGCGGTTTCTATGCACTGGCGATTACAGAAAAATGGAGGAATTACAATGTTAACACCTGAAAGAAAACAAGAAATTATTCTTGCAAATGCAAGACACGAAGGCGATACCGGTTCTCCGGAAGTACAAATCGCAGTATTGACTGAACGCATTAAATATCTTACCGAACATCTGAAAGAACACAAAAAAGACCATCATTCCCGCCGTGGCCTGCTCAAAATGGTAGGTCAGCGCCGTGGTTTATTAAATTATCTTATGGCTAAGGATATCGAGCGTTATCGTGCAATCCTTGCAAAGCTCGGCCTGCGTAAATAATTGGCAAATAAAGGCCTGCTTCATTGCGAAGCAGGCTTTTTTACCAGATACAGAAGATTTTATTGTAACGTAAGTTTTGTTATGATAAAATAAAAGGGTAATTTAGTTATAGGAGGAAGCCAAGTTGATTACAGCGTTAAGTGTATTGGACGTTATTGTCAGCATAGCATTAATTGGCTCTGTGCTTATGCAGTCCGGCAAGGGTTCCGGCCTGTCTGACGCTTTTGGCGGCGGTGGCGGTTATTTTGGTAAAGGCAATGATATGGATACAATGATGGCTAAAGCTACCATTGTTTTGGGCATTTTGTTTGCCGTTATTACACTTGTAATTGCCAAATTAAGCATGTAATTTTATTTTTATAAAATAATAAGCAAAGCTTTTGTAAAATCCTGCATCCTTTCAGATGTAGGATTTTTTTGTATATGCTATAATAGATATGTATATATCAGGAGGTTTAAACGTGGCTAAACTTGGCGCAAAACCGTTCTTTTTTAAGGGCGGAAGCGAAGGCGTGCTTTTAATACATGGTTATACCGGCGCACCGGGAGAAATGCGCCTGCTGGGTGAATTTTTGCACAGCAGGGGTTATACTGTGCTTGGCGTTTTGCTGCCGGGGCATTGTGAACCAGCATCCGTTCTGGCAAAAAAGACTTTTGCCGACTGGTATGACGAAGTTAAGCGCGGGTTTATGCGTTTAAAAACCATTTGCAGCAAAGTTTATATTGCCGGGCTTTCTATGGGCGGGCTGTTAACTTTAAAAGCCGCGGCAGAACTTGCTCCTGATAAAATTGTGGTTATGGCCGCGCCCATATATGTTTTTGATAAAAGACAGATTTTGCTTCCGTTTTTGCATTTCTTAATCCGTTATGTAAAAAAACATCAGCGCGAATTTGATGTTCCGGAAGAATATTGCGTACACAGCGAGGTTATGCCGACAAAGCCGCTTTTAAGCATGTTTAAATTTATTAAAAAATGTAAAACCGGCTTTTTAAAGAACATTACCGTTCCGTGCCTTGTTATGCAGAGTAAAATTGAACATACCGTACGCTGGCAGAGCGCGCAGTTTATTTATGATAATATCACATCAGAAAAGAAAAAATTAATATGGTTTGAGCATTGCGGCCATATTTTAAGTTTAGATAAAGAAAGGGAAGCAGTATTTAATGAAGTGCTTGCTTTTTTAAAGGAAAGATAAATGTTTGAAGACAAGGAATATCCAATGTGTTTTGCCTGCGGCAAAAAGAACCCTATCGGTTTGAAAATGACTTTTAAAATGGATGAAAAAGAATGTGTGTCTTATTTTACCCCGAAGGAAGAACATCAAAGCTATAACGGCATGATGCACGGTGGGTTAATAAGCGTTTTGCTTGATGAAATTATGGGGCACTATTTGTTTTGTATGGAAGGCAAACCTGCTTACACGGCAAAAATGGAGCTGCGTTACCGCCAGCCTTTAAAAATAGGCGAGGAGGTTAAATGCGTGGGAACGCGCGTTAAGCAGAAAGGCCGTTTGGTTGAAATGCATGGTGAAATTATAACAAAAAAAGGTGTTGTGGCGGCAGAAGCTACTGCCAAGATGATGCTGGAGGATTAAAATGAAAAAAGGAAAAGAACAGATTTTGGAGTTTATGAGGCGCAGCAGTTATGCGCCGCTGACTGCCGAAGATTTAATTGAAGAAATACCCATAACAGGCAATTTAAATAATTTTTGGCAGGATTTAAAAGAATTGCAGGAAAACGGCGAAATTATAAAGACACGTTTCGGCACATTCGGCTTACCGGAACGCATGGGGCTTGTAGTTGGGCGCTTTCAGCTTACAAGCAAGGGCTTTGGCTTTGTTATTCCCGATAACAAAGGCGAGCGCCCTGATGTGTTTATTCCGCCGCGCCTGCTTAACGGCGCCATGAATAACGACCGCGTTATGGCGCGCGTAGAAAAGGGCGGAGGCAACAAAAATAAGCCCGAAGGCGAAATTATCCGCATTATTACACATGCAAACAATAAAATTGTCGGTACTTTTAAAGCCAGCCAAGATTATGGCTTTGTAGTGCCGGATGATAAACGCATAGGGCAGGATGTATATGTTTTAAAACGCAATTTTGGCGAAGCCAAAAACAACCAGAAGGTTGTTGTGGAGATTACGGAGTGGGCTCTGGACAGCCGCCGCAATATCGAAGGTAAAATTGTGGAAGTGCTTGGCAATACAGGCGATGTCGGCATGGAACTTTTGTCGCTGATAAAGCAGTATGATTTGCCGCTGGAATTTCCGGAACAGGTTATTGCAGCCTCCAAACGCGTGCCGAAAACCATTAAAGCCGCAGAGCTGGACGGCAGGCACGATTTGCGTGACAGATTAATTGTTACCATTGATGGCGACGATGCCAAAGACCTTGACGATGCCGTTTATGTAGAGCCGCAGGAAAACGGCGACTTTACGCTGGGCGTTTATATTGCGGACGTAAGCTATTACGTACACGAAAATACTATTTTGGACCGTGAAGCGCAGGAGCGCGGTACCAGTGTTTACCTTGTAGACAGAGTGCTGCCGATGCTGCCGGAACGCCTTTCCAACGGTATTTGCAGCCTTAACGCAGGAGAAGACAGGCTGGTAATGTGCTGCGAAATGCTGATAGATAAAAAAGGCCGCATAAAAAGCTACGATATTTTCCCCGGCGTTATTAACGTGCGTTACCGTTTAAGCTACCGCATTGTGCGTGAAATTTTGGTCAATAAAAATGCCGAATTAACGGAAAAATATAAAGACGCGCTGCCGATGCTGGAAGAAATGGAGAAACTGTGCGTTATTCTGCACAAAAAACGCGTAACGCGCGGCGCAATAGATTTTGACCTGCCGGAACAGAAAGTAATTCTGGATGAACAGGGCAGGCCTTTGGAAATAGTACAGCGCGAGCATGGGCTTGCCGAATCAATCATTGAGGAATTTATGCTGGCAGCCAACGAAACGGTTGCGCGCCATATGGCCCTGCAAAAATGGCCTTTTGTTTACCGAGTGCATGATAAGCCCATTGAAGAAAAAATGCGCGATTTATCGCTGTTACTAAGCCGTTTTAATGTAAAAATGCCGGTAGCGGCAGACATTAAGCCGCTGGCGCTTCAAAAAGCGTTAATTGCCATGGAAGGCCGCCCGGAAGAACGCATGGTTTCCACGGTTGCACTGCGCTCTTTAAAACAGGCCGTTTACCAAACGGATAATATCGGGCATTTTGGCCTTGCTGCTGAGTATTACACGCATTTTACATCGCCGATACGCCGCTATCCGGATTTGATTGTACACCGTTTGCTGCATAAATGGCTGGCTGACCCGTACATGAAAGAAAAAACAAAGGACGAATATATTAACAAGCTCGACCATATTGCCGAACATTCATCAATACGCGAGCGCACTGCTGCCGAAGCTGAACGTGCAACAGTTGATTTGAAAAAGGCCGAATACATGGCAGGGCATATCGGCGAAGAATATGACGGCATAATATCCGGCGTTACTGCCTTTGGCATGTTTGTTGAGCTGGAAAACGGCGTGGAAGGCCTTGTGCATATCTCCAGCCTGCTGGATGATTATTACGAATTTATCGAAGAAAACTATGCATTGATGGGTACGCATACGCGCAAATGCTACCGCTTGGGCGACCCAGTGCGCATTGAGGTTTTTCAGGTTAATATTGCCGAACGCAATATAGATTTTATACTTGCCCGTGAAGACGAAAGCGTGCGCGAACGCATTAAAATGCAGCTTGCCGAACAGCGTAAATCCGTAAGTTACCGCAGCGATGTGCCTGATAAAAAAGGCAAGAAGAAAAAGGGCGGCAAGGATAAATTTGCCAAACGCGGCAAGGGCGGCATTGGCGGCAATAAATACTTAAAAGACAGTAAGAACAAACACGGCAAAAGAAAGAAAAAACAGAGGAATAAATAGTGGAAAAGAAAATAAAAATTGTTGCAGAAAACAGAAAAGCTCGCCATGATTTTACCATTCACGAAACTTACGAGGCAGGCATTGCCTTGACAGGTACGGAAGTAAAATCGCTGCGCGCGGGCAAAGCCAACATGAAGGATAGCTATGCCCAGATAACCAAAAGTGCGGAAGTAATTGTCTGCAATTTGCATATCAGCCCATATGACCAGGGCAACCGGTTTAACCACGAGCCGCTGCGCGACCGTAAACTTTTGCTGCATAAGGCAGAAATCCGCCGCCTTATCGGCAAAGTAAAAGAAAAAGGCTATACACTGGTGCCTTTAAAAATGTATTTTTCGCATGGGCTGATTAAAATAGAAATTGCCCTTGCCACCGGTAAAAAACTGTATGACAAGCGCCAGGATATGGCAAAGCGCGATGCCAAACGCGAAGTGGAACGCGCCTTGAAGGAGCGGAACAGGTAGCAGTAAAATTTAAAAAAGGAGCTGGTTGATTATGAAAAAATTTTTAATGTTAGTATTTGCCGCCGTGCTTGCGGTATCTGCCGTATGCTTTGCAGAAGCGCCCAAGGCAGCTGAAGGCACTCAAACGGTGCAAACGCAAGCTGCCGCAGCTTATAAAACGCTTACGCCGCAGCAGGCAAAGCAGCGCATGGAACAGAATGATAAAATTGTTGTTCTGGATGTGCGCACGCAGGAAGAATTTGCAGCAGGGCATATTCCGGGAGCAGTTTTACTGCCGGTTGATTTAATTGAAGCTAAATCCGAAGAAGTTGCCAAGGTTCTTCCGGATAAAGATGCCGAAATTTTGGTTTATTGCCGCAGCGGCAAACGCGCACACCGTGCATCGCAGGCGTTGGCAGACATGGGTTATACAAATATTGAACATATCGGCGGCATTATGGACTGGCCGTATGAAATAGTAAAATAAATAATGTAAATAAAAAAGTGCCTATACTAATTAAAAGTGTAGGCACTTTACTTATAATATTAAAACATCATTCAAATGTAGTGTTTTACATAAAATAGTTCTTGGTATTCTGCATTTGACTAATGTATATCTGTAAGAGTGGTGGAGATGAGGGGAGTCGAACCCCTGTCCGAAAATATTGCAATATGACTTTCTCCGAGCGCAGGCGTCATTTTATTATTCGCTTCCGTGCCGCCTGACGGCGGGCTGCCCGGTCGCTATCCCGAAAGGTTTCCCTTAAAGGCTCAGGGAAAAGCCCTTAAAGTATCCTGCTGTTGGCGTCCATATCATTCCCGCAGGAAAGGAATGAAAGGACGTAGCATTAAGCTGCTAAAGCGTAATCGTTTTTAGCGTTTATTTTTAAACGTCCGCCGTTTAACGTGCTGACGGAAACACGGCTCGCTTATCATACCACACCTATCCCCGTCGAAACCAGTACATCCCCGTGATAAGTGTAATTCATTAAAATATTATAGCATATCTGTTACAAAATGTACAACTAAAATTATAAAATAATCTTTCGTTAAAACAATTTGCCCTTTGCCTTTCATTTTTATATGCAGAAGTGTATAATATAATTATATAACTACTATTAAAAAAGGAGAATGAACAATGAAGGAATACACTCTCCCGTATGGCAGCGGCTGCCAGAAGGTAATGCTGCCGGAAGAACATATATTGTACGATATTCATGGCAATAAGGCGTCCGCTGCCGGTGATATTAAAGAGGCTACGCTTAATGCGTTGCGCAGCCCGGTTGAAAGCGCTCCGCTGAAGGACGTTGTGCAAAAAGGCGATAAGGTTGCCGTTATTGTAAGCGATATAACGCGCCTTGTGCGTACTGCCGATTTTCTGCCTGTTGTTATTGATGAAATTAATGCAGGCGGCGTGCCTGATGAAGATATAACCATTGTTGTTGCAACAGGCACGCACCGTGCCCATACACCGGAAGAAGATGTGCTGGTTTGCGGGCAGGAAATTGTAAACCGCATTAAAATTCATCAGCATGACTGCCGCAATAACGCAGAACTGGTTGACCTTGGCGTTACCAGCCGCGGCACACCAATTTTAATTGATAAAACCGTGGCAGAAGCCGATAAAATTATTATTACCGGCGCCGTGTCACTGCACCCGATGGCTGGCTTTGGCGGCGGGCGCAAAGCTGTTATGCCGGGCGTAAGCGGCCACGCTACCATTATGCACAACCACGCTATGGCACTGGCTGATGAAGTTGGTGCAGGTTGCAATCCGCTGTGCGAAACCGGTGTTTTGGAAAATAACCCTCTGCACGAGGATATGACGGAAGTATGCGCAAAAATTAACCCTGCGTTTTTGGTAAACATGGTGTTCAGCCCGGAAGGCGACCTGCATGAAGTTGTTGCCGGGCACTGGTATAAAGCATGGGAAAAAGGCTGCCATGACCTTTTGGCAATGGCAGGCGTGCATATTAAAGAGCAGGCAGATGTCGTTATCGCTTCGGCAGGCGGCAGCCCGAAAGATATAAACCTGTACCAGAGCTGCAAAGCCCATATGAACGCTGTTTTTGCGGTAAAACCCGGCGGCTATTTAATTTTAACGCTGGATTGCCCCGATATTAAAGAACCTGCTATTTTTACGGACTGGTTCTCCAAATCCGATATTCTCAGCTTTGAAAAAGAAGTACGTGCCGATTTTTCCATTCCGGCGTTTGTGGCGTTTAAAACAAGATGCATTGTAAATTCGCTGCATACTTATCTTGTAACAAGACCGGAAAACTTTGAATTTGTACGTGCTACCGGGCAGATTCCCGTGGCTTCGCTTGAAGAAGCGTGGAATATGGTGCAGGCTGACCTTGCTGAAAAAAATAAAAAAGACTATACAATTACCGTTATGGGGCATGCCTCGGCAACGCTCCCTATTTTGGACAAGTGAGGAAGCATGAAGGAATATAAGCTGAAATACGGCAAAGGCGAGCAAAGCGTAATGCTTGATGAAAGTAAAGTTTTGCAGATTATCGACGCCGCGCCGGGTGAAAAAATAACAGATTTAAAAAAGGCTGTGCTGGATGCCGTCCGCAATCCTGTCGGTTCTGCGCCGCTGCGCGAAGTGGTAAAGCAGGGCGATAAGGTAGTAATTCTGGTAAGCGACATAACTCGCGCGTGGACGAGAACGAGTGAGTATCTGCCTGTTGTGGTGGAAGAACTTAACAACAGCGGCATACCGGATGCGGATATTTCCGTTATTATTGCAGCAGGAACGCACAGGGCCAATACAGATGAAGAAAAGAAAATTATTGTTGGCGAAGATTTGTACAACCGCTTGAAAATTTATGACCATGATGCTTACGATATGGATAAAAACGTGTATCTTGGCACAACAAGGAGCGGTACGCCGGTATACCTTGATAAGCGCGCCGTTGAGGCAGACAAGGTAATTTTAACAGGCGGAATTACACCGCATTTGTTTGCCGGTTTCGGCGGCGGGCGTAAAAGCGTGCTGCCTGGCATTGCAGCTGCCGAAACAATTAACCATAACCATGTTATGGCGTTAAGCGATACGATTGGCGGCGGCATAAACCCTGATACCTGCCTTGCCAAAACATGGGATAACCGCGTAAGCGACGATATGTGCGATGCGACGGCACTTTTGAATCCCTGTTTCCTGGTAAATGCCATTATGGATGCTGACGGCGATTTTTACGCTGTTGCTGTCGGCCACTGGCATGAAGCATGGCTGGAAGGCACTCGCATTGTAACTAAACAGCAGGGTGTAAAAGCCAAAGCCAAGGCCGATATTGTAATCAGCAGCGGCGGCGGTTTTCCGCGTGACATGAACCTTTATCAGGGAATGAAGGCTTATGTGCCTGCGGCTATGGCGTTAAAAGAAGGCGGCGTTATTATTGCGGTGCTGGAATGTGAGGATATTGCTGAACCGCCGGTATTTTTCAATTGCTTCCATTATGACGATTTAAAACAGATGGAGCAGGATGTGCGTGACGGTTTCAGCATTCCGTTTTATGTAGCTTTTTATACTTGCTGCCTTGCTGAACGTTTTACCATAATTTTGGTAACCAGGCCGGAAAATTTTGAAAAAGCACGCAAAACGCGCGCAGTACCGGTAGCAACCTTGCAGGAAGCAATGGCAATGGCTGAAAAAATTGTCGGCAGGGAAGATTATACCGTTAATATTATTCCGCACGGCATGGCAACCATTCCGTTTTTTGATTAATGTTTGCAATTTTTTAATATAAATGCTTTTTAAGGGAAAGGAAGATGATTATGGCATTAAAAAATTTTAAATTTGGTTTTGGTGACGGCTTTCAGGAAGTTGCACTGCCGGAAGAACACATTTTGCAGGTAATTGAAGGCAACCAGAGCGAAAAAATTACTGACGTAAAAGCGGCAGTTTTAAAAGCAATGCGCGAGCCTATTAACAGCAAACCTTTGCAGCAGTGCGTTAACAAGGGCGAAAAAGTAGCAATTGTTGTAAGTGATATTACCCGCCTTGTGCATACCGACCAAATTCTCATTCATATTGTTAATGAACTGAATCTTGCTGGCATTCCCGATGAAGATATCAGCATCGTGGTTGCGCAGGGCACGCACCGCCCGCAAACTCACGAAGAAGACATAATTGTCTGCGGGCAGGAAGTAGTAGACCGCATTAAAATTTATCAGCACAGCAGCAAAGAATCTGTATGTGTGCATGTAGGCGATACTCCGCGCGGCGTGCCTGTATGGATTGACAAGCATGTAACCGACGCCGATAAAGTAATTTTAACCGGCGGAATTACCGTACATCTGCTTGCAGGTTACGGCGGCGGCCGCAAAAGCATTCTTCCGGGCGTTGCCAGTGAAGAAACCATTCAGAAGCACCACTCTCTGGCACTTGCCGATGAATTTGGCGGCGGCGTATATCCCGGAGTTTGCACTGCAAATATCGAAGGCAACCGTTTCCATGAAGAACTTTGCGCTGCCTGCGAATTTATTAACCCGTGCTTTTTGGTAAACAACGTGCTTGATAATGACGGCGATTTTGCCAAAATAGTTGGCGGCCACTGGTATGATGCATGGCTGGAAGGCACCAAAGAAGTTTTAAAAATTCAGGGCGTTAAAGCCAAAGGAAAAGCAGATGTGGTAATTGCTTCTCCGGGTGGTTTCCCGAAAGACATTAACCTGTATCAGGGCAGCAAAACTTATGATACTTCCGCACTTGCACTTAAAAAAGGCGGCATTTTAATTGCTGCGCTTGAAGCACGTGAAATTAATGACCCGCCTGCATATATGGAAAGCTTCCGCTTTGATAATTTAACGGATATGGAAAAAGCCTTACGTGAAGAATTTTCCATTCCTTTCTATGTAGCTTTTGTGCTGGCAAGCCTGTGCCACGAAAATACCGTTTACCTTGTAACCAAACCCGAAAACTTTGAAGCTGCAAGAAAAACAGGGCAGATTCCGGTTGCAACCATTGAAGAAGCATGGCAGCTGGCGCAGGAAAAATTAAAAGCCGAAGGCAAAACAGATTATACCATTAATGTAATGCAGCATGCGGCCAACACAGTGCCTATGATTGAAGAATAAAACATATATCGGCTATAAAACATAGTTACAAAACCGTCGTACAAATATGTATGGCGGTTTTTGTTTTATAATTTTCAAAATAAAAAATTCCTAATGCAAGCCTTAAAACTTACATTAGGAATTGACAGTTATTATAATCAGTTAAAACCGAGCATTAAACCAATATGGTAAACCGTAAAGGCTGCCAGCCAGGCAACGCATATTTCGTAAGCCATAATGGCAATAGTGGCAATGCCGGAGTTCATTTCACGCTTTATTGCTGCAAGCGCCGCCACGCAGGGTGGGTAGAGCAGGGCAAAGGTTAAAAAGCTGAGCGCCGTAAGCGGGGAGAAAAGGTTCTGCAATGCGCTTCCGGTAAGTTCATCGCCGCTGCCAGTAAGAACGGAAAGCGTACTTATAACAACTTCTTTGGCGGTAATGCCGGTAATTAATGCCGTTGCCGCACGCCAGTCGCCAAAGCCAAGCGGAGCAAACACAGGTGCTATAAAAGAACCGATTTGGGCAAGCATGCTGTTGGCGGGGTTTTCTACCATGTAAAAGCGCGTATCAAAACTTTGCAGCAGCCAGATAACAATGCTTGCAAGGAAGATAATGGTAAAGGCCCTGTGCAGGAAGTCTTTGGCTTTGCTCCACATATGCAGGCCGATGCTTCTTGCGGTAGGCAGGCGGTAAGCAGGCAGTTCCATTACAAACGGAACAGGCTGGCCGTTAAATACAAAGGCTTTTAAAAGCAGGCCCGACAAAATAGCAATTAAAATGCCTGTCAGGTACAGGTACATCATTACCTGCGCACGGTTTTCGGCAAAGAAAGCCGCGATAAAAACGCCGTAAACAGGAAGTTTGGCGCTGCACGACATGAAAGGCGTTAAAATAATTGTTATTTTGCGGTCACGCTCACTGGCAAGAGTGCGTGTTGCCATAATTGCCGGTACGCTGCAGCCGAAGCCGATAAGCATTGGTACAAAAGATGAACCGGAGAGCCCGATTTTACGCAGCAGCATATCCATTACAAAGGCAATGCGCGCCATATAACCTGTATCTTCCAAAAGAGAGAGGAAGAAGAACAGCGTTACGATAGTAGGCAAGAACGAAAGCACGCTGCCAACGCCAGTAAATACGCCGTCGATAATAAGCGAGTGAATAGGCGCGCTGACATTGGCTGCTGTTAAACCTGCGTCAGCCGCATCTGTTACGGCGGAAATGCCAAGCTCCAGCAAGTTGCTTAATTCTGCGCCTATAACATCAAAGGTAAGCCAGAACACCGTAAACATTGTTAAAAGGAAAATAGGTATAGCCAGGTATTTATTTGTTAAATAGCGGTCCATTTTTACAGAACGCTTCTGGGCAACGCTTTCATCGGGCTTATGCACGGTCTGGCTGCACAGTTCTTCAATATAGGTGTAGCGCATATCTGCCAAAGCAGCTTCTTTATCCGTATCGGCTGCGGATTCAAGTTCGGTAACAAAGTGGCCTATAATATCCTGTTCGTTTTCCGTTAATTCCAGTTCTTTGGTTAACAGGTCATCGCCGTCAATGAGCTTCGTTGCCGAAAAACGCAGCGGCAAGCCTTTTTTGCGTACTTTGGGTTCAATTAAATGGGCAATGGAATGAATTGCCATATGTGCCGGGCCAGAGCAAAAATCAAGGCGCTCAGGCAGCTGATGAGTTTCAGCGGCGTTTTTTGCGCGGCGGATAAGCTCGTCAACCCGCACCTGAATTAGCCGTTATTGGAATTACCGGTATGGTGAGTTTTTTCTCAAGCGTTTTAATATCAATACTGCCACCGCTTGCCTGCAGTTCGTCCATCATATTAAGGGCAATTACCATTGGCGTATTAAGCTCTATAAGTTGCAATGATAAATACAGGCTGCGTTCAATGTTGGTAGCATCAAGAACGTTTACAATAACATCCGGCTTGTTGCGCAAAAGCAAATCGCGCGTAACAATTTCCTCGGAGGTATAAGGCGAAAGGGAATAAATACCCGGAAGGTCAATAACGGTAATGTCCTTATCCTTCAGCAAAATGCCTTCTTTTTTCTGTACCGTTACGCCGGGAAAATTGCCAACGTGCTGGTTGCTGCCGGTAAGATAGTTAAAAAGCGTGCTTTTGCCGCAGTTCTGGTTTCCTACAAGTGCAAATGTAAGTTTCATGCTTCCTCCGGCTGCACGGTAATTTTTTTAGCGTCATCCAGCCTCAGGGTCAGCTCGTAGCCGCGCAGAAAAATTTCGATAGGGTCGCCTAAAGGCGCTCTTTTACGCACCATAACCCTTGTTTTGGGGGTCAGCCCCATATCTAAAAAGCGGCGGCGCAAAATGCCTTCACCGCCAACTGTAATAATCGTGGCCTTTTGCCCGATAGCCAGATTATTTAAAGTAATAGCTTCCATATTTAATTTTCTCCTTTGATTACTTATGACTAACTGCAAATTTATTATATCACTACCAAAACTCATTAGCAATCAAATAAAAGTTTTTAAAATTTTTAAATAACTAAAGCTGATAAACGAAAAACATTATTTATTAAAAACGCACGTGAATGATAAGCAGGCGCTTACTGAAAAATGCTGTAATTTTAAAGTAAAAACCACTCATACGTGAAAAAATAGTAAACTTGCTTGACAAGATTTCTTTTGGGTATATAATTGTAATTGAGAATAGGTTTTGTTAGAAGGGAGAGGCAGAATGAAACGTAATACTATTCAAAGACAGCTTGTTATTGCTGCAGTACGCTTCCTGGCGGACCATCCCACGGCTGACGAGGTTTATGAACGCATAACCATGGAATATCCCGATATCAGTAAGGGAACGGTGTACCGCAACCTTAACTCGCTTGTGGAAAGCGGGCTTTTAAACAAGGTTTCCGTACCCAGCGGCGCAGACAGGTTTGACCATATGCTTACCAAGCATTACCACATTAAATGTTCCCATTGCGGAAAATTTATGAATGTAGAGAATATGGATTACATGGAAGACCTTGACGAAAAGGTTGCCGCAGTAACCGGTTTTAAAATGCAGAGCCATGATATTGTTTTTAATGGATTGTGCCCCGATTGCCAGAAGCTTGAGGCAAAAGAAGCACAATAAGTGCAGCAGCACAAATAAATTTTATTTTATGGAGGTATGAACAATGGAATTTAAAGGAAGCAGAACTGAAGCAAATTTGCAGGCAGCATTTGCCGGTGAATCTCAGGCAAGAAACAAATATACCTATTATGCAGGCATTGCAAAAAAAGAAGGCTACAACCAGATTGCCAATATTTTTGAAGAAACCGCAGGCAACGAAAAAGAACATGCCAAAATCTGGTTTAAACTTTTAACCAGCGGCGGCGTAGCACACAGCAGCCTGCCCGATACTTTAACCAACCTTAAAGACGCAGCAGCCGGCGAAAACTATGAATGGACCGAAATGTATGCCGAATTTGCCAAAGTAGCAAAAGAAGAAGGCTTTGATTATATTGCCATGCTGTTTGAAGAAGTTGGCAAAATTGAAAAAGAACACGAAGAACGCTACAATGCACTGGTTGCCAACATTGAAAATGACCGTGTATTTAAACGCGAAGAAAAACAGGTTTGGATTTGCGGCAACTGCGGCCATATTGTAATTGCTGAAAAAGCTCCGGAAGTTTGCCCTGTTTGCGACCATCCGAAAGCATATTTTGAACTGCGCAAAGTAAACTACTAATAGCTGAACGGTAAATAACCAGTCCCCGGTGGGAAAATCCTGCCGGGGATTTTTGTATTCTTTTAAAAACTTAACTTGCAAAGTGTTTTTTATAATGCTATGATGAAAATGATTTGTTTTATGATTATGGCAAACAACTTTTTGAGCTGCATACCGATACGCTGTCAGAGCGTTTAAAAAGTTATGATGAGTATAATAAACAGCACGGAAGGGTATAAAAATGATTTTAATTGCTTGCGTTGATGATAATTTAGGCATGCTGTTCAATTCACGCCGCCAGAGCATGGACAGGGTTTTGCGTACGCGGCTGCTGGAGCTTTGCGGCGCGCATAAACTGTGGATGAACGCATACAGCCGCGGGCAGTTTGATGAAACTGCTGAAGGCATAACCGTTGATGAGGATTTTATGGCAAAAGCAGGCAGTGATGATTATTGCTTTGCCGAAAACATCAGCGTTAAGCCTTATGAAAAAGAAATGCAGAAAATTATTTTGTACAGGTGGAACCGGGTTTATCCGGCAGATTTATATTTTGACATTGATTTAAAAAACTGGCATCTTAAAGAAAGCAACGATTTTGCCGGTTCATCCCACGATAAAATTACGGAGGAAGTTTACGTAAAATGAGAAAAATATTTGCTGTAATTTGTTCTTTAATGCTGGCTGTAAGCCTTGTTTTAAGCGGCTGCGGGCAAAAAGGCAGCAATGCCGCCGCACCGGCAGGCAGTTCCGTTAACGCCGCCGGTATTGCTTCTGTACCTGCGTACAGCGGCAAGCCCTTTATTGCAATTAACGGCAATAAGCCAAATTTTACCGAGGCTGATTTAACCAAAAAATCATTTGAAAAATACAGCCCGCTGGATAGTTTAAAACGCTGCGGCACGGCGTTTGCCAATGTATCCAAAGAAACTATGCCCAAGGAAAAGCGCGGCAGTATCGGGCAGGTTAAGCCGAGCGGCTGGCAGACGGCAAAATACGATTTTGTCGACGGCAAGTATCTTTATAACCGCTGCCATTTAATCGGCTATCAGCTTACGGCTGAAAATGCAAACGAACGCAATTTAATAACCGGAACGCGCTATATGAATGTAGATGGCATGCTGCCGTTTGAAAATATGGTGGCCGACTATATTAAAGAAACCGGCAACCACGTTTTATACCGTGTAACGCCGGTGTTTAACGGCAATAACCTTGTGGCGTCTGGCGTACAGATGGAGGCAATGTCCGTAGAGGATAAAGGTGCAGGTATAAGCTTTAATGTTTTCTGTTATAATGTACAGCCAGGCGTGGAAATTAATTATGCAGACGGAAAAAGCAAACTGGCAGAAGGGCAGCAAACGGCAAAAACTGCCGGCAATAAGCCAAAAGTATGCCCAACTGCCGATGATTACGCAGTACAAAGCTATGTGTTAAATAACGGCAGCAAAAAATTCCATAAACCTGATTGCAGCGGCGCAGAAAAAATAAGCGCTAAAAATAAGGAAAACTTTAAAGGGCGGCGTGCCGAATTAATCAGCAAAGGCTACAGCCCGTGCGGAATTTGCAAGCCTTAACCGGAGTTTAATTAATGGGATTAGTAGATGATTATTTATCGGCCTATAAAGTAGGCGAAAAAGAGCAGATGGCTGCGCGCATGGCGTTTTTTATCAGCGGGTTTGCGGTTGCCACATGGGCGCCAATGATACCGGCAGTTAAAGATAAACTGCAAATAGGTGCCGATGTATTAGGCATGCTGTTATTAAGCATCGGCATCAGCGCTTTTATTTTTATGCCGCTGGCAGGTATGTTAAGCCGCAGTTACGGCTGCAAAAAAGTGCTGCGTACCGCTATTGCCGTTATGGCAGCGGATTTGATAATTTTATCGCTGCTTAGCAATATTTGGGGCTTTCTGGTATTTCTTGCGGTTTTTGGCGCTGCAATGGGCTGCATAGATGTTAATATGAACCTTAATGCCGTTATCGTAGAAAATGCTTCTAAAAAGCGTATGATGAGCGGCATGCACGCTTTATGGAGTGTCGGCTGTTTTGCCGGTGCAGGTTTATTCAGCCTTTTGGCCAAAGCAGGGCTTGGCATAACAGTTATTGCCGCCATACACAGCCTTATAGTAATGGTGTTTACGGTAATTTACAGCCGCCACTTTTTAAACTTTAAAGGCGCAGGCAACGAAAAACCAATTGCTGTTCCCAAAGGCATAGTAGTGTTTTTCGGTGTGCTGGCGTGCATAACATTTTTGGGCGAAGGCGCAGTTATGGACTGGAGCGGCGTTTTGCTTACAGAAGTAAAAAATACCGAGCTTTCGCTTGCAGGCGTAGGCTATGCTGTTTTTTCGGTAGCAATGCTGTGTATGCGCCTTTTGGGCGATAAAATAGTGGCTGTGCTTGGCGAAGAAAAAACGCTGATTTTGGGCAGTTCTGTTGGCGTTGTTGGCTTTTTAAGCGTAATATTTTTAGAGAATTTTTACGCTATCCAGTTTGGCTTTGTGCTGATGGGGCTTGGGCTTGCCAACATTGTGCCAACAATATATTCGCTTACCAAATATCAGAAAGTAATGCCTATTAACGCCGCTGTTACGGCAATAACAAGCATGGGCTATAACGGTGTTATTTTAGGCCCGGCCGTTTTGGGTTTTGTAGCGCACGGCTTTGGCATTACGCAGGTATTTTATCTTTTGGCGTTGCTTTTGGCTTTGCAGGCAGCGGCAGTTAAATATTACTTTGCCAAAATGGGTTAGAACATTGTTTAAAACTTTAAAGTTTAGTATAATTAAATTAAGTATAACAAGGAGCGGCAAAGATTATGGGCTGTGTAATCATCAGGCAGGCAATCAGGCGGGAGAAGCGGCGTTATAACTTAAGGCCGGCACTTTGTTATGCACTTAATATTAACAATAAAATTAACGGACGCTTTGCTGTTTACGCTTAACGCATACAGCAGGGCGTCCTTTTGTATTTTGGCGCAGGCTGTTTGAAAGGGGAAGGCCTTATGAACGATTTACTTAAAAAGATTGTGGAGTGGAATGAAGAAAATGAATATCAAAAATGTGTTGATGCCATTGAAACCATACCGGAAGAAGAACGCGGCTACGAACTGACCGTGCTTTTGGGCAGGGCTTACAGTAATTTGGGAGTGCTTGGCGATAATAATTCCAAAGCAAACGAAGACGGCGTGGATATATTTCTGCTGGAAAAAGCCGTAAATATTTTTGAAAGTGTGCGCCTGCAAGGGCTGGATGACTGGTATTGGAACTGCCGTATGGCTTACGCTCTGTGGATGACATCCGGGCGCGAGCTGGAAGCGCTGGCCTATGCACGCAAATGGCAGCAGTTAAAGCCTGATGACGAAGACGCGGCAAATTTAATTAAAACCATCGAAGAATATATTGAAGAAAATTACCGCGAACCGGAACTTTACAGTTTTGAAGAAATGCAGAGCGTTGTGGCGCATATTGAAAAATATTTCGGCAAGTACGGCCGCGTAATGCATGAATTGGCATCGCCTGATATTCACGTGGATATTTATGTTATTCCGCCAAGGGCGGAACACGAATATTATACGCTGGTAACCTGCGGCATGGGTGCGCATAAAATGGAAGTGCCTGATGAGCTGAAAAACGAACAGCTGGAACGTGCCGAGCTTTTAATTAACCTGCCGGCCGGTTGGCAGCTTGACGAAGAATCGCTGAAGGACGAAAAGTGGTACTGGCCCATACGCTTTTTGAAATTTATGGCGCGCAGCCCTGTTAATAACGGAATGTATTATGATTGGGGCTCAACGCTTGAATTTGACGATATTACCAGCTTTGATGACAGTACAAAGCTATGTTCGGCTGTTGTTTTAAGCCCCGGTGTTTTTGGCGAAGCAAGTTATGCCTGCACGCTGCCAAATGGTGATGCAGTAAATTTTTATCAGGCAATACCGCTTTATAAAGAAGAACTTGATTATAAAGTGGAAAACGGGATGGATAAATTATTGCAAAAATGCCCGGATGAAATTTTGGAAGTCATCAATCCCAGCCGTTTAAACGCTGTTACCGATGCAGAAATATTAAATTATGATGAGCGTGAGATGGATTGTGCATCAGAGCATATAGAATTAATTAAGAAGTATAATTTGCAGGTGGATGAACTTGCCGCATATAATCACATGGCGGCATATTTGCGCTGGTGTATTTTGCATAATATGATGGGCGATGTATTTATGCAGCAGCACGGCGGTGTTGTAAATGCTGTGCAAAGCGGAACTGTAACTGATTTGCGTGCTTTTGTGCGTGATGAACTTGGCGGCAGGCTGATGATAATAGATTACAACCGCAACGGTGTAATGTTTGCCAACTGGTATAACACAGGCAACCGCAGCATGCCTTATGCTTATTTAAAGGATTTAAAAGCATATGCAGCGGAATATTTTAAAGAGCAGCCCTCTTGTGACGAAGATACAGCTTACCTGCTTTTGCCTTGGGGCGAAGAATACTATAAGGCTGTTGAAGAAATTATTAACGCCCGCTTTGAAGAATTTATGGATTTGGGCGATGCTGATGAAAATGCCAATGCACAGTCTTTTGATGAAACGCAGTTTAAAGAACTTTTGCCCGATTGGCAGGGAGCGCGTCACTGTTTGGCCAGCGGCCGTATTATAATGGATGGCTGCGAAGTAGGCTTTTGCTGCCGTGAAGAGCCTGACAGCGACGATACCGGCTGGGACAGCGGATGGCGCTTTGAAGCAGGCGATGAAGATGAAGTTTATAGTGATGATGAAAACCACTACAAAGTTTATGATTTAAATACATTATGTAATTTGTGCCCTGAAATTTTAAAAATTTTAAATAGCCCATTTGATACTGCATTTGAACGCGGTGCTGATGGCAAGCTGCACAAAATTAATATGGAAGATGAAGGTTAATAATCATGGACGAAGCAAAATTATCTGCATTTATAGCTGAATACGATGATTATATAACGATTTTAATAGGTTTGGTGCTTATTGCAGGTTCTGTAAAAAATTGGGACTGGCTTTGCGACCCTACCGGCAAGCCTGATGCACATCTTTTAAGCCGCGGTATGTACCGTTTGATTTTTGGCGCATTGGGTTTAATACTTATTGTTTGCAGCTTTTAAAAATGCTGAACAAAATATAAAAAGTAAAAGATATACAAATACAGGATATAAAAATTTGATGTTTCCACAAAAAAGCGGTTTGCCTTTTTATTTGATGCAACCAAAGATTTAACATCAGATGTTATAAAAATCAGCCGTAAAAGCTGAAAAAGGAGTGATTTTATGGAACCTGTAAAAGAATGGCTTGCTTTATATGCAAGGAAAAAAGAATTAACTAAAAGTATGGTTGATTTTAATAAATATTTTGAAGAAAAAGAAATTTCCGGGATGGCTTTGGATGTAATGAATATAGGCTTATGCGATTTGCCAAGCGGCAAAGTAATAGTTGCCGACCCTTTGGTTTACCTTGATAAAAACTGCACTTCGTATTTAGTGCAGGCTCCTGCCGGAAGCTATCAAACGGAAGTTTGCGTTGTTAAACCGAGTGATAGTGATTGTGCGCGTTATGCTGCTGTGCGCCTGCGTTTTAACCAAAACCGCGCAGTAAAATTTTATGAGGCGCTTATTGGCAATGAAGATTTGGAAAACTTTGAAGAAGGAGAATATTTCGGCTTTAATGTAGATGCCGGTTTGGGATGTATCTGTGATGCCGAAACAAATAAAATTATTAGTGAATGGCAGGAAAAATGGGAAAAGGAAAATCCGGACGGAGAAATTTATAACGATTATTTTTACGGCTTGTTTAAAGAAAGTTATAAACAAAATCCGCAGTATCAGCGTGATGGCGGCGACTGGATTAACTGGCAGGTTCCCGGTACAGATTATCATGTTCCGTTTTTCCAGGCCGGTTTCGGGGACGGCGCTTACCCTGTTTATTGGGGATATGATGAAAATGGTGCAGTTTGCCAGCTTATAATTCAGTTTATTGATATAGAACGCGATTACAGTGATGAAGATGAGGAGGAATGATTATGAATACTAAACAAATGCAGGCAGCAAAAGAGGCAATGGCAGAATGGCTGGCTCATCCGCAGGAGCTTGGCCATGAGCCTGCTGTAATTGAATGTGCAGGCACTTTTGAACTGCACGATATGTTATATTATCTATTTAAATATCAGCCTGAAGCTGGTGGAGAATGGCTGCTTGGCGTATGCGGCGGCTATGAAGATGAAGGGCTTGAACATTGCGGGCATGTATTCAGTGAAATGGAACCGTATGAAGAAGCAACTGCCATTGAAAAAGCAACGGCAATGGTAGAGATGGTACGTAGTTACTGGATGGAACAGGCAAAGCAGATTGAAGAACGTAAAAACAGGGCAGGCAGTTTTGCAGGCTTTGTGCTGATGGCAGAAGCCAAATGGAATAAAGAACAGCTTATTAATGATTTAAAAACAGAATGGGGAATTGAAGCCGTTGAAGATAACGATGATAAAAGAGAAGATTCGCTGGTATTTGATGTCGGCAATATGATTGCCGCTGTAAGTTTTATGCCTGTGCCGATACCTGATGGAGAAGCCGAGGCCAATGCCGCCAATAACTATATGTGGCCGGAAGCAGTAGATATAGCCAAAGCACATAAAGCACATATTATGGTGGCAATTATCGGTAAGGAAGAAAATTTACTGGAACGCGGGAAACTGTTTACCAAAATTTTAGCCTGCTGCTGCGCTCAGCCTGGCGCTTTAGGCGTGTATACCAGCGGCGTTGTATTTGCGCCATGGTTTTATGCAAAATTCGCCAATATCATGAAAGAAGGCGAACTGCCTATTTATAACTGGATTTGGATTGGCATGTACCGCAGCGAAAAAGGCTTCAGCGGATATACTTACGGTATGGTTGAATTCGGCAAAGATGAAATGGAAGTTTTAGATGCCGATGCCGACCCGAACGATTTACGCGATTTTATTTACAGCCTTGCAGGTTATGTACTTGCATACGATGTAACCCTTAAAGACGGAGAAACAATAGGTTTCAGCGCCGAAGACAAACACGCAATAACTTATAGTGAAGGCGTTTCTTTGCCTGGCATGACTCTTAAAATTGAATATTAATTTATAAAGGATGGTTGCCATGAAAAAATTTGACCCCAATTATGTTCTTTTGGAAGAAATGTATAAGGATGAATATTATCCTGATTTTTTAGTTGATAAAGTAAAAGCTGAAATAGAAAAAGTAATTGAATTACTTGAAAGCGGAGAAACTGATATAGAAATTATTCAGGAAAAACTTGACGAAATAGTATGCGCTATCAATGATTTGCAAGATGAATTTTATGATAATGACAGCGAGATTGAAACTGTCGCCAGAGATTGCATTGGCGAAACAGTATACTATGTTTTAAAATGGTTTGATATTCCTATTGATGAAGAAGAAGCTATCCGCGAACGCGATTGGTAAGGAGGGGGATTTATGAGTTATGATTTAATGGTTTTTGAAATAACCAAAGCGCCCAAAACAAAAAAAGAATTTATGGATTGGTATGACAGGCAAACTGAATGGGCGGAAGAACATGATTATGAAACTGTCGGTGTAACTTCTCCGGCTTTGCAAAAATGGTTTATGGAAATGAAAGATACTTTTCCGCCGATGAACGGCAAATTTGCACCGGAGGAAGAAGCTATTGCAAATGACGAAGATTTAGAAAGCCGTTTAACAGACTACAGCATAGGCTATAATGTTATTTATGCTGCTTTTAGCTGGTCAGTTGCCGATGAAGCGTACGAAAAAGTCCGCACCCTTGCACAAAAACATGGCGTTGGCTTTTTTGATGCCAGCGGCGACGGCGATATAATTTTGCCGGATGGCACAAGCATAGAGTGATGAATGGATGATAATAAATGACCAAAGAATTAACAGCTTATATGATTGAAAAGGTAACGGCATTGATGGAAGCCCCAACATGCTGCGCAGAAGCCAAAGCAGTTTGCGCTGAATGGCTGGAAGCAGCCGGTACTGATAAAGAAGCAGAAATGACCAAAAAGCTTATTGCCGAAGTTGAAGCAGACATTATGCCTGTTGACGGTTTAATTGCTTTTGCAGGCAGCGAAGCAGGCGTTAAAGTTTTTGGCGAAGAAATGGCTAAAAACGTACTTGCCCATGCCGAAGAAATTAAAAAGAACGGCGCAAAATTCTGCGATTGCCCGGCCTGTACTGCCTGTGCTGCCATTATTGCCAAAAAAGCTGAGCTGTAATTTAACAGCGTAAATAATAGAAAAACAGCACTCCGAAAGTGAAATTACTTTTGAAGTGCTGTTTGCTTTTACGTTGGTTTAGTTTTATTTTACGCTTTCGGCTCTTTCCAAAAAGCCGCGGATAATATCGCAGGATTTGGCGAATTTTTCTTTTTCGCTTTCGTCAAGTTCTACTTCTAAAATTTGTTCAAGGCCGATTTTGCCGATAACGCATGGCACGCCGGCGGCAACATCTTTTTGCCCATATTCACCGTTAAGTGCTGTGGAGCAGGGCCAGATGAGTTTCTGATCATGGAAAATTGCTTTTATAAGCATTACGGCAACATTAGCAATGCCAAATTCGGTGCAGCCCTTGCCGTCAACTTCAATATCACCGGCGCGTTTAACCTGTTCCTGCAAATCATCAAGGTTAAGTGCGGCAAGCCTTGGGCTATTTTCGCGCATCTGTAAAAACGGAGTACCGTTAATAAATATGCGCGACCATACAATAAAGCTGCTGTTGCCGTGTTCGCCCATGCACATTGCCTGAATGGAGCGGCGGCTGTAACCGGCAGCGGCAGAAAGCACGCGCAGCAGGCGGTAGGTTTCCAGGCTGGTGCCGGTGCAGAAGCAGCGGTTTGTCTGCCAGTTCATCTGGCGGCGGATGTATTCACAGATAATATCGGCAGGGTTGGAAATACTAATCATAATGCCTTTAAAATCAACCTGTTTTAAATGGCCGATTACTTCGTTTGCCATGCGGATGGTATCGTCGAACATATCAAGGCGTGTTTCTCCGGGTTTGCGGCTGCGCCCGAACGCAACAACCATAATATCGGCATCGTTAAGTTCTTCGTATTCACCGGCGCGTATAACAGCGTCATGTCCGCATAAAGCTCCGCTTACGCAGTCGTCAAGGTCCAATGCCTGGGCAGCGGCTTTTTCTTTTAAAATATCAATTAAAACAATGTCATCGGCTTCGCCGGATTGAATAAGGCCCAGTGCTACATGAGAGCCTACATGACCGGCACCGATAATGACAACCTTTCTTGTTTTCATATACTATACCTTCTTTTTACGTATTACAGCGTCAGCTGCATTTACATAATACTATAAATTTTTAAAAAGTGAAAGTTAATTATTATTTTGCCAGATTCAAACCGTGGACGCGGCGCTTTATGTTTCAGATATTACAAATAATG
>OHTF01000081.1_pt1 | contig 45759 bp, 30 predicted proteins | sample 1578811 | NCBI WGS metagenome assembly OHTF01 (sample SAMEA3879571, study PRJEB24766) | human gut metagenome | biome: human-associated habitat; feature: feces | place: USA | collected 1985/1987
ACGCCGGAATCGCGCAGGTTCAGCGCATGGGCGTGGCCCTGGGAACCGTAACCGAGGATGGCCACCTTCTTGCCATCGAACACGGACAGATCGGCGTCCTTTTCGTACCAGATAGTTGCTGCCATAATTGGCGCTCCTTTATTGTTTCTTGCGATTCGGAACTTGCTTTTTCCGAACAAACTCGCTATTTTCTATTCTTTTTTCGGTTGTTATCACGGCGAGTGATTCCTAGGATGTTGCTCCCCCCGGATTGTGTCCGAGGAACCACTCCGCCTCTCCTGCGGAACTGTTCTAGTACCGCTTTCTTTATGATGTCTGTTGGCGTTCACATAGTGGCTATATTCACGTCAAACGATTTTTTCTAAGGCTCCGAGCCACCCCAAGCGAAGCAGCCCGGCAAGCCGGTCGGCGTCACTTGGTGAAGTCGACGTTCTTCGTTTCCTTGCAGCTCAACACCGCGATGAGGCAGCACAGGGCCATCACACCGAGGTACAGGCCCACGGAATGCACGCCCCAATGATGGGACAGCCAAGTGGCGATGGTCGGCACGAAGGCCGCGCCGACGATGGCAGCCAGGTTGTAGCCGATGCCGGAGCCGGAGTAACGCACGTTCGCGTCGAACAGTTCCGGCAGGAAGGCGCCGATCGGACCGAACGCGGTACCCATCAGAGCGAAGCCGATGCACAGGAACAGCAGGTTGGTGGCGAAGTTGCGCTGACCGACGACCGCCGGATCAAGCAGGAACGGGAACAGCAGGGCGAACGCGATAAGGCAGCAGGAGGAGATGATGATCACGCGCTTGCGGCCGAACTTGTCGGCGTTCACGCAGGAGATCACGATGAACGCGGCGAACACGCAGACGGCGATCATCAGCATGAGCAGATACTCCTGGTTGGTGAAGCCCAGGTTGCCGCCACCCTGCTCGACGGTCTTGGTGCCCCAAGCGAGGGACCAGGTTGCCAGCGTGTAGAACAGCGTGTAGGTGACGGCCACCAGGAACGTGGCCTGGATGACTTCCTTCCAGCTCTTCTTGAACACTTCGGTAAGCGGGGACTTGACGACCTTCTTCTGCTCCTGGGCCATACGGAAGATCGGGGTCTCCTCCATCTGGACGCGGACGACGAGGCCGACGATCACGAGGATGGAGGACAGCAGGAACGGCACGCGCCAGCCCCAGGCAAGCATCGCGTCATTGTCGTTGAAGGTCTCCAGCAGGAAGTAGGTGCCGTTCGACAGGAAGAAGCCGATCGGGGCGCCCAGCTCCGGGAAGGAGCCGTACAGCGCGCGCTTGTCTTCCGGAGCGTTCTCGGTGGCCACCAACGCGGCGCCGGACCATTCGCCGCCAAGGCCGATGCCCTGCACGAAGCGGCATAGGCACAGCACGGCGACGGCCGCGACACCCCATTGGTTGTAGGTCGGCAGGCAGCCGATCAGGAAGGTGGCAATGCCCATGGTGAGCAGGGAGACCACCAGCGTGGTCTTGCGGCCCATACGGTCGCCGAAGTGGCCGAACACCAACGAGCCCAGCGGACGGGCGATGAACGCGATGGCGAAGGTCAGCAGGCTGGCCAGCAGCGCGACGGTCGGATTGGTGGTGTCTCCGAAGAACACCTTCGGGAAATAATTCGCAGCGGCGGTGCCGTATGCGTAAAAGTCGTAGAACTCGATGGCGGTGCCGACCATGGATGCTGCGATCACGGTTTTGACCGAATCGCGGACCATCGCCTGCGCTTTGCCAGCGGCCGCTTCGACTGTACTCATTGATGTACTCCCTGTACGTCCTGCTACCGGCTCCCAACTTCCGCCGATAACGATGTTGTTTGTAGTTTTTCTGTTTTCTGTTGTGCGCTATGCCGGCCGGCTTCAAAAGGTTTTCGCTGCGTCTGCCTTGTGGGCTGCAACAAAAATGGCCCCGCATTATGCAGGGCCATCAACGTGTATTCCATGCGCGCCTCAAACCCTGCCTTCGTTGGCGAGGGATTGAAGCCGCAATGCTCGAATCAGTCCGCCAACGAAAGCGGAATAATAATTCGTGCGGACAGCAGTACGTGTGCGACCATTCCGTTCATCGTGGCGAACCTCCTTTCGCAAAGTCATTTCCCCGGGCGGGATTTCCGCTCGAACTAAGCCGTAAACATAGGCGCGTCCATCTCCCCTATCCACTAAAGGTTCACTATGTGGACGCGCCGTTTCGCTTCATTTTCCAATCATTGGCGATCCAGCACCGTCATAGTCGCCGTCATTGTTGCGATTTCAACCGCAATGTCAGCAGACCCGCCAACAGCATCGAAACAGTGGCGACAGCGAAGATCAGCACGGTGGCACCAGTCGCCACAATCACCGCGGCGCAGGCAGCGACGCCCAGTATCGTGCCGAACGTATTGGCCAGACTATAAGCGGCAAGCGATCGGCCCACGGAACGCACATCCGGCAGCATCGCAAGATCCAAGCTTTGGCTGGCGCCATCGAACACCACGTATGCGAAGCCGGCAAGCAGGGCGTACAGCGCAACCGCCAGGAAACCGTCGTCCATCAGCAACGGCAGCAGCGCAGCGACCATGAACAACACGGCGGACGCGACGGCCGGAATACGCAGATCGCCGAACAGGCTGACGATGCGGCCAAGCAGCAACGCCGCAATCAAAGCACCGACAAACGTGCAGATGGCCATGACCACAACCACCGATCCGGCACCGGCAATGCCGAACAAACCGGCCTCATCGGTATTGCCGACGATATTCGGCGCCAGATACCACTGATATACGGCGATTCCGGCTGTGGCCGCAACGGCGAACATGCGGGCCGCGAATGCCACAGAAAACTTCGGCGCGTTCTGCGGCGGACGGTATTGCGAGAAGAAATCGCCTTTCTCAACATCCCTACGCGGCAGGTAGCTGCTGGCCCCTTCGAACGGCAGTACCAACAGCGTAACGACGGCCGCGACGACAAGCCAACCCGCGAATACCAGCATCGCGAAACCCGTAGTGCCATCCCAACCTTCGCCACCGGCATGCGGCGTCAGCGCAACAGCCACGGCGACGCCGACCAGCTGGCCAAGCGCCAGCCCCTTGCCGTGCCACGAATCGGCGCGGTCGCGGAACTTGTCAGGCACACGTTCGCCGAACGCGGCGGCGAACGGTATGGCCGCCATCGCATACGCGGCCTGCGTGGCCAGCCAGAAGAACACGGCCCACGGGAGAAAATCACATGCGGAAAGAATCGCCATGCAGATAGCCGCCAATACGCTGCCGCTGACGATCCATGGCGTACGGCGCCCGAACCGGCAGTAGGAATGGTCGGAACCGACGGCGATGCATGCGTTCAGCAGGAACGTCATGATGGCACCTGCGATGACGAGCATCGCCAAATCCGTGACGCGGTTGATTCCCGACAAACGGCTGACGGTTTGCGGAATGAGCACCGTGTTGAACGCCGCCATCGGAGCGGACAGCAGCATTGAGCCAAGCGCAAAACCCGCAACGAGCCGGTTGGCCTGCATTGCGGTCGGCCTGGTGCCGTCCGGAGCGGTCATCGGGTCGCGCAGGTCGAGGAAGGACGATTCGAGGTTCGGCACAGCCACGTCAAGATGCGCGGCCGCGGTTAGGGGCGCTCCACCTTCCGATGCGATGCGCGCGGCCTGGGTTTCCGGACGCTCGTTGGACGCTTCCGGAATACGCGGATGCTGCTGCACCGACAGCCGGCGCATGGCCGCCTTCGCTTCGGGAGTCAGGGTCTTCTCATAATCGGGGCGATCGTCGATGCCCGGGCGGATGAACACCTGGCCGGGCAGCGGCTGCGGTTTGAATTCGTTATTCTGATTGTCTTCGGTCATATCTGCTGTTTTCTTGGCTTATCGCGTTTTCTGCTTGTCGCGTTTCATGTGCTTCGATACTCCACGCATGCGCCCGCCCGCTACGAGCGACACATACGAAAATCGCCCGGACGCATTGCTTCAGCGCATTCGGGCGATTCTTCAACGCAACTTACGATACCAACACGTGCGGCCACTGCCGTCCGCCCGACGAACGGGGTGCGACGGACCGGGTGCGCGACCGCAAGGTGGAACGCAATCGCAAGGCCGTACGTAATCGCAAGAAAATACGTAATCGCAAGAAATTTTCCGTCAGGCGACGACAGGCGGATTGGCGATCAGATCATCCGAACGGTGGTCTCCCGCGGAATCCTCCCATTCCAACATGGCGACCGGCGTAGTGTTGTCCACACCGAGACCGCGCTTCGGCTCGAACGTCAGCGTGGCCTGGCTGGTTTCGCCGCGCCAGGTGAAGCTGATGGACGTGTCGTCATCGGTGGTGTACGAGAACGTGCCGTCGAACGCGTCGAGCTCGTTGCGGAACTTGGCGAGCGCGTTCAGGGCCTTAACGACCGGACGCTTGAGATTCTCGTCGATTTCCGCGGTGGAGTAGTAATGGCGGTTGATGTCGCGGCCGTTATTCGTCTTACGCAGCAGCTCCATGTCGTTCTTGCCGGCGAGCGCGCCGACATAGTAGACCTGCGGCACGCCGGGCAGGAAGAACTGCACCGCGCGGGCGGCGATGTAGTGCTGGTCGTTGCATCCGAGCGCCGAATAGTAGGTGCTGTTGACCTGGTAGAGGTCGAGATTGGATGCGGCGGCGCCGGTGGCGGCCTGGGATTCGCCGTGGGTGTTGGCGTGGATGGTGTTGACGAGGTTGTCGACGTCCTCATCCGGCACCAGGCCCTTGAGCGAGCGGTCGAGCTGGTCGGAGCCGATGTCGATCACGCCGATGCCGTCGTGCGTGTCGAGCACGGTGACGGCGTTGTTCGGGCGGATGTCGGTCCAGTGGGCGACGGGCTCGACGTGGCCGGTGCTCAGCGCATGCAGCAGCAGCGGAGGCAGGGCGAAGTCGTAGACGCGGTCCACCTTGGATGCGATTTCGACCTGCTTCTTGTAGTAGGAGTGCACTTCGATGAGGATTTCCAGACCGCGCTTGACGCCTTCCTCACGCAGACGGGAGATCAGCTTGAAGGTCTTCGGGGTCATGAAGCAGCTGGTGCCGGCCTCCTTGGCGCCGTAGCCGACGGCGTCGAGGCGGATGTAGCTGACGTGGGAGGCGGCCATCTGGTCGAAAATCGACATCAGGTATTCCCAACCCTTGTCGGAATCGGTGTCGATGTCCACCTGCTGCGGGGTGAAGCTCACCCAGACCAAGCGCGTCTTGCCGGCGAACTTGTAGTGGGTGAACGGCAGGCCCGGACGCGGACGGTAGATGCCGGCCAGATCCTCTTCGGTGGCGCCGTTCGGGAAGACGGAGCTCATGGTGAGGAACATCGGATAGTATTCGGACTCCTCGCCCTTGGCCAGCACGTCCTGGAACTGCTTGGATTCCCAGCTCATGTGGTTGACGATGGCGTCGACCATGATGTCGTGGGTCTTGGAAAGCTCGGCGACGTCGTCCCAGCTGCCGAGACGCTCGTCGACCTTGGTGTGGTCGATCGGGTCGAAGCCTGCGTCGGCGCCGTCGAACGGGGTGAAGAACGGCAGGATGTGAACGCCGTCGTACACGCCGTCGAAGCGGGTGCGCAGAATGTCGGTCATCGACTTGATGGTGCCGTCGCCAAGGCGGTCGGCGTAAGTGATGAGCTGCACCTTGTTTTTCATGGAGCCTCCTTCGGTTCCAAAAAGTCGTTGCGAGATTCTTTGCGGGAGTCCTTACGGCCATTCCCACGGTTGTGTCGAACCGGTTCGATATTACCGCAAAATGGGGCTCGACACCAAAACCGCAACCGGCGTTCGGGCGTGTCGAACCGGCTTTCGGCCGAATCGCGGCGCATGTCTCCGGCGCCCGATTCGAAAGCGACGGACATGCGGGGGCAGCCGCGAGCGCAGGGCCCTCAGCCTTGGGCACAGGACTTCAGCTGCGGGCGCAGTCCGTAAGCTGGCCGACCTGCTTAAAGTAACGGTCGGGTTCGAGGCCGTCGACGGTCGCCACGTTCGTCATATGCACGCCGTCGAGGCCGCCGTATTCGACGATCACGTCCAGCACGCGCTCCTGCCACGTCGGTTCAAGATACGGGTCGACGGCGTTGCTGCCCAACGCGCGCATCGCACAGACAAGCGCATGCGCGCCCCAATTCGACGTGCCGGCCACCACCAGCTGGTCGGTCGGCACCGTGCAGGCGATGTTCTCGCCGTGGTCGACCACCCCTTCGATGGCGTAGTCCTCCACACGGCCCATGCCGATCTCGTTGCCGCCGTCGCCCACGCCGATCGTGTGCAGGCCGAGCAGCGTGAGCTGGCTCAGCGGCGCGGTCCATTCGGTGATGTCGATGCCGCGCATGTTGTGCGGGCTGCCGTCGCGCGCCGGGCCGACGCGTTCGATGTAGACGAGCGTATCGATATGTTCGGTTTTGGCAAGGTCGATGACGCCGTTGAGCCAGGCGTCAAAACCGCCCTTGGGATTGGCATTCGGCGCGATCAGCACGTGGTCGTCCGGCAGGAAACCCAATGCGGACGGGCGAATCACCGGCGCGCAGCATTCGTCGCTGACCAGCCATGCGTCGCCGCCAATCGCACGCAATGCCATGCATACTTCCAGCGCACCCAACGGGCCGTCCGTTTCCGCAGCGGGTTGCGCGGCCTTCGGAATGTAGAAGCCGGTGACCACCAGCGCGCGGGCGGGCCGACCTTCCTTGCTGCCCGACAAGTGGCGTGCGGCTCGGAACAAATCGCCGCGCGAATACGTCATCAACGTTTCGGAACCGCGTCCGACGTCGGCTCCCGCCATGCGTGCGATACGCGCGATTTTCGGATAATACCGCCAATCCAGCATGCTCATGTTGCGTTCCTTCCGTGGTCTGGGTTTTGTTTTTGCGATTGCGATGCGTTGCGCGTAAGGGGCGTGCGGTTCACCCGACGGCCGGCAGCCGTGTCAGCCGGCCGCCGCGTTAACTGATGGCGCCGAGGGGGTCGCCGTATTGCGCGGTGTCGCCGACCTGCGCCGATCGGTGCAGTATGCCGGCAACGGGGGCGGTGATTTCGGTTTCCATCTTCATCGCCTCGAGTACGACGATCGGCTCGTTTTCCTCAACGTGCGCGCCGTCATCGGCGAGCCAGCGGACGACCGTGCCGGTGATGGTCGATTCGATAGGGGTGTCTTGGGTGCTTGCGATATCCGAGTTTGCGGCGGTCTGCGTGCCCGATCCTGCTGGAACGGACTTTTGATAGGCGTTCAGCAGGGCTTGGATGACCGATTCGCCAGAATCGGACGTGAGGGCAGGGTCCCCCGTTGCGCCGGCTCCAGCCAATCCGGCCAGCCCCGCGCCCAGCGCGGCGACGGAGGCGAGCGAAGCGGGCAGGCCCAATCGCACGCGTTTGCCATCGACCTCGACCCAGCTTTCCACCGGTTCGGGCGCTGCGGCCCGGCGACCCGGTTTGCCGTCGGCCAGCGTGCGCACGTCCACGGAAGGCAGGAATTCCTCTTCGATCCAGCGCGTGTAGACGCCGAAATCGCCGTCCGTCGCCACGAAAGCTGGCTGTTCGAGCACGGCCTGGTCGAATTTGCGGACCGTTGGCACGCCGGCAATCGCCAGCTCATCCAATGCGTGGCGGGCGCGCGTCAGACAGGCCGAACGCGACGGCGCGGAGACGATCAGTTTGGCGATCATCGAATCGAACTGCCCCGGAATCGCGCCGCCTTGCGCAACGCCGGAATCGAAGCGGATGCCCGGTCCGGTCGGCACGTTCAGCCGCTCGACGATGCCGGGGAACGGTACGAAACCAAGGGATGGATCCTCCGCGTTGATGCGGAACTCGATCGCATGCCCATGCGGAACGGGGGTGCCGTGTTCCAAGCCGGGAATGTCGGTGACATGCGCGCCTTCGGCGATCGCCAGCTGTGCGGCCACCAGATCGACGCCGGTCACCTCTTCTGTGACGGGGTGTTCGACCTGAATACGCGTGTTGACTTCCATGAACGACATCGTGCCGTCAGGATCGACCAGAAACTCAACGGTTCCGGCGCTTTCGTAGTGCGCACGGGAGCAGATGGCGACGGCCGCGTCTTCCAGCGCCCGGGTGGTTTCAGGGGGTAGGAACGGCGCTGGTGCCTCTTCGATGAGTTTCTGATTGCGGCGCTGCAGCGAGCAGTCGCGCGTGCCGACGGCCACAACGTTGCCCGCGCCGTCGCCGAGGATCTGCACTTCGACGTGGCGCGGGCGGGCGAGGAATCGTTCGATGAAGCAGTCGCCGTTGCCGAACGCCAGCTCGGCCTCGTGCGTGGCGGATACGAACGCCTCGCGCACGTCTTCCAGCCGGTGCACCACTTTCAGACCTCGACCGCCACCCCCGTAGACGGCTTTGATGGCCAGTGGCAGGCCGTGTTCCTTGGCGAACGTGATGACTTCGGCGGGGTCGTGCACCGGTTCCGTGGTGCCGGGGGCCATGGGCGCGCCGACTTCGGCCGCGATGCGGCGCGCTTCGACTTTCGAGCCGAGCGCGCGGATGGTGGCGGGCTGCGGACCGATCCACGTCATGCCGGCGTCGATGACCGCCTGCGCAAATTCCGCGTTTTCGGCAAGGAAACCGTACCCGGGGTGGACGGCGTCGACATGCGCCTTGTGCGCGGTTTCCACGATGGCCGCGATGTTGAGATACGTGCTTTGCGCGTCGGATCCGCCCAGTGCGTAGGCCTCGTCGGCGGCGTGCACGAACAGCGCGTCCGCGTCGGGGTCGGCATAGGCGGCGATGGCGATGCGGCCGGTGTCATGGCAGGCGTGGATGACGCGCATGGCGATCTCGCCACGGTTGGCGATGAGGATGCGCCGTAGTTTCGGGGTTGCGGGCGATGGCGACGACAATGATGGCGACGGGGATGGGAGCGCCGTTGCGGATGGTGCAGTCGATGCGGATGGCATTATCGAACCTCCTTGGTGGGGTACGCAGGTTGCGGAGTAGACGTGGCATGGGCGGAAACGACGTGGAAGCGGACGCATGCGCCTGGCGGCAACTGCCCGGCCACGTCCAACGATTCCGGTTCAAGCACGGCGATTACCGGATATCCGCCGGTTACAGGCTGGTCGCGCAGAAAAATGACCGGTTGTCCGCTGGTCGGCACTTCGATTGCGCCGGATGGCGTGGCCTCGCTGGCCAGTTCGCGCGTGTCGGTGCGTTCCACGGGTGCCGCTCCCGAAAGTCGCAGGCCAACACGGTTCGACTGCGCGGTCACTGTCCACGTTTGCATCAGGAATGCGGACAGGCCGGCTGCGGTGAACCAGTCGTCGCGCGGTCCCAATCGCACGTATAAATCCGTAGGTCTGCCGGGTTTCGGCAGGTCGGTCGGCCATGGCTGCGGCAGGCCGACGCCGGCATCGCACGCCGTGGACGCGGTACGTATGGCGAGCCGCTGTTTGGCTGCGATCGGGCGCGGGCCGATGCCGCTCATCGTGTCCGTTGCAGCCGAACCGAGGGTTGTCGCGACGCCGAAACCGCCGCGTACGGCCACATAATCGCGCAGGCCGCTGGTCGGCGGGGCGATTGACAGCACGTCCCCGTCACGCAGCAGAACCGGTTGTTGCATGGCGATTGTGGTGCGGTCGGCGGCATCGTTCGATGTGTTCAAGACGGTCCGGCCACTGCATCCACCGGGGGAATTTGGGGTGAACGTGCCGTTTGAGCCGCCTTGACTATCTTGCGATTGCCGGCTTCCGGTAATCGTCACATCCGCCGAAGCGCCCGTCACCGCCACGACCACACTGCCGATGGCACGCATGCGCACGCCACCACCGGTGATTTCCAACACGGGGGTATTAGCGGGGTTGCCGACCAGTGCGTTGGCCAAGTGGGAAGACGTGCGATCGGCGGCGCCGGAACCGGTCACGCCCATGTTCGCGGCGACACGGCCATCATCCTGGAAGGTGGTGAGCAGGCCCGAGCGGAGGACTTCGAGAGCCGGAGTCGAGGCCGAGACGGACATGGAATCTGGCGCCTGCGAAACTTGAACGGAATCGGACACAGAAGCAGAAACAGAAGCCGAGCCGCCGGAAACAGCGTCACGCACGGGCGTAAAACGCACGGTGTCGCCGGGCTGCAACAGCGCGGGCGGGTCGGCCCGCTCGTCCCACATCGGCGTTTCCGTGTGGCCCAGCAACTGCCAGCCGCCCGAGCTGACGCGCGGATACACGCCGGAAAACGTGCCGGCAAGCCCCACCGCGCCCGCGGGCACGCTCAGCCGTGGCACTTTGCGGCGTGGCACATCGAATATCGGGTCGCCGCCGGTCAGGTATGCGAAACCGGGCGCGAAGCCGACGAACGCCACGGACCAGGCGGCATCGCAATGCCGGCGCACAACCTCGTCAACGGAGATGCCCAGCAGGTCGGCTACGTCCGCCATATCCTCGCCATCGTAAATCACCGGAATTTCAACGATTCGGGAATGCCGTTCCACGTCGGCGGCAACGTTCAGCGCGCGAATCGCGGCGGTCAGTTCGACACGCGACGAAAGCAGCGGATCGAAGGCGACGTAGACGGTGCGCGCAGCGGGAATGAGTTGTTTCACGCCGGCGAAAACGGAGGTCGCGCTCGGCTGTGCGGCCCGCTCGGGCGATTCCGCAGTTTGTTCCACGGCATGTTTCACGGCGCTCTGCAACGCGGCGAACACCCGCAGGGTCTCGTCCAAATCGGCGAGCTCCACGAGTATGCTGTCCGCGCCACAGGTCAGGAATCGCATGTCGCCACCGCCTTAATCCCGCGCGGCCGATGCGGCTGCGTCGCCTGCGAACGCGCGTATCGCAACGCCTTCCGACTCCAAGCGGGCGCGGACGGCACGCGCCATCGCCACAGCCGAGGGCGAATCGCCATGCACACAGACGGAATCGGCGTTGAGCGGCACCACGGTGCCGTCGATTGCCACCACCTCATGCTCGCACACCATGCGCAGCACGCGCGCCGCCACTTCGGCCGGATCGGCGATCACTGCATCCGGCAAACGGCGCGACACCAGCGTGCCGTCCGCGTTGTACGCGCGGTCGGCGAACGCCTCGTGGAACACACGAAGCCCGGCCTGCGCGGCCAGGCGGCCGACCACGGCGCCCGGCTGCGTCAGTATCGCCAGCGATGCGTCCACGCTGCGGATAGCCTCGACCACGGCGGCGGCCTGCGATTCGTCGCGGACAATCCGGTTGTACAGCGCGCCATGAGGTTTCACGTACCGCACCTGCGCGCCGACCGACCGCGCCATGCCTTCCAACGCGGCGATCTGGTACATCACGTCCGCCTTGAGTTCGTCGGGGGACTCGTCCACATAGCGGCGCCCGAATCCGGCCAGGTCGCGGTACGCCACATGCGCCCCGACCATTACCCCCCGCGACGCCGCGTATGACAACGTTCTCAGCATGACGGACGGGTCGCCCGCATGGAAGCCGCACGCCACGTTCGCGCTGGAAACCACGTCGAGCAGCGCCTCGTCGTCGCCGAGCGTCCAACGACCGAAGCTTTCGCCCATATCGCTGTTCATATCGATTCGCATAGCCGTCTGCTTTCCGTCTGTTTCCTGCACAGCCATCGTTTCCATTCCTTCCGTCGCCTTTCCGTCGTTCTACCGTCGCAGCGTTCTTCAGCCGCGACGTCCCTTCTGCCGCAGTCGCCGCAGCACGCATCTCATGCCGCGCCCCGCAACCTGCCGCTCGGCCTCACACCATGTATTCCAAATCGCGTTTGCTGGTGATGAACATGTGCCCCGGCGCGTGCGTGATCGCGAATTCCGGTTTGGACGCCATCACCGCGGCCTGCGGGGTCACGCCGCACGCCCAGAACACCGGCACATCGCCCGGCTCCAACACGGGGGCACCGCCATAGTCGGGATGCATGATGTCGTCGATGCCGATCGAGGACGGGTCGCCCACACATACGGGGGCACCGTGCACGGACGGGTAATAGCCGGAAATCCGGCATGCGTCGGCCACCTGCGTAGACGGAATGCCACGCATCGACACGACCATCGTCGAATGGAACGCGCCGGCCGAACGGCACTCGATCGACGTGTCGTACATCGGCACGTTGCGGCCTGCCGTGATGTGCCGCACCGGCACGCCCGCCTCCATCAGCGGAAACTCGAATGTGAAACTGCAGCCAATCACAAACGTGACCAAATCGGATCGCCAATACTCGCGAATATCGGGCACTTCAGCTACCAGTTCGCCACGCTTCCACACGCGGTACAACGGCACGTCGGTACGGATGTCGGCGCCCGGCGCGGTGACGGGTGCGGTGACGCCCGGCTCCATCACTTCCAGCAGCGGACAAGGTTTGTGATTGCGCTGCGCGAACAGCAGAAAATCGAATGCCTGCTCCTTGGGCAGAATCATCAGATTCGCCTGCGCGTAGCCTTGCGCAATGCCGCAGGTCGGGCGGACCAGGCCGTCACGGAACGCGGCGCGCGCCTGTTCGGGCGTGCTCGCCGCGCCAAGTTCGGTTGTTCCCATATCGGACATCCCATCCACCATTGCGCTTACCTTTCCCGTCGGCCGCCGTCCGGCCTTTTCCGAACGAACTGCCGACGAACTCCGAAATCCGATTCCGCAGAAACGGACGTTCAGAGTCGCTTTCCCTCACCTTGGTCGCCGAACGTTACGGGAGCCGCGCGATTCATGACGCGTATGTTTCCGCATTGCAAATTGGCGGTGCCAAGTGGAAACAAACCATGGTTAGGTTGGACGCCGAAGACGCACGCGAACGCTGACGCAACACAACAGCGCAACAGCAATAAAGCGGCAATCAAAAGACGCGGAGCGCGGAAGAGAGGTTCCCATGAGTTCGATCGTTCTGGCAGTCGGTAACGGCAAGACGCTATTCGGAGGCTCAGGCGTGGCGCCCGACGCGGATCTGGTTCGTTTCGTCGATCCGGAAAGTCCCATCATCAACGCGTTCGATTTGTGCGCGCTGCGCGGCGACGGCATTTTCGAAGCGACCACGGTATGGAGGGGTTTCCCGGTCTCGCTGGAGAACCATCTGAAGCGTCTTGCGAATTCGGCCCGTCTGGTGGATATGCCGGAACCGAACATTCCAGCGCTCACCCGCGCGGTCCAGCTGGTCATCGACCAGTATGACGATCCGGAACCCGGTCCGATGCTGCGCATCATCGTCTCCCGTGGTCTCGATCCGGACACCGGCGTGGGCAAGGCGGCCGACCGCACGCTGACCGTCTACATCTTCCTTGACGCGAAGGGCACGCTGCATTCGCTCGAACCGATCACCATGGCTTCAATGACGCGCGGCTATCCGTCGGACATCACCGCACGCGCCCCTTGGCTGCTCAACGGTGCGAAGACGCTGAGCTACGCGTTCAACTGCGCCGTGCACCGCGAATGCGCCCGCCGTGGCGTCGGCGACGCGATTCTGTTCACGGAGGACGGCTACACGATGGAATGCCCGAATTCGTCGATTGTGGCACGCTATGGCGATACGTTCGTCACGCCCGACCCGCGCATCGGTATTCTGAATGGCACATCACAGCGCGAAATGTTCGCCTGGGCGCTCGAAGAGGGCAAAAAGGCGGAATACCGCAAGCTGCCGATCGCCGAACTACGCGAAGCGGACAGCCTGTACATGACGCACGGAGGGTGGTCCATTCCGATCAGCGAGATCGATGGATGCGCGCTTGCCGTGGATGCAGCGGAGATTCAGGCGATCAACGATGCGATCCATTCGGGCCGCACGCACGAGGACGCGTTGAAGATCGGTCCGACCGGCGATTACGAATAAGGCGAAACGACCCGCTTAGCAGGTAAAACGGCCCGTCCAATGATGGGCGATACGGCCCGCTTAGCGGGTGGTATCGCCCAGTTTGAGCGTCACGGGAATCAGCACGTCCGGCTCGTACGGCTTGCGTCCCGTGGCGCTTGTCGTATCTGCCTTGGCATCCCCTTCCTTGGCGATCGCACGAACGATATTGCCGACCGCGACCTGCGCGATTTTGTCGAAATTCTGCGCCACCGCGGTCATTTTCATACCGGCCAGGTCGGTCAGATACGTGCCGTCGTAGGCGATGATCTGCAGGTCGCGCGGAATCGAAATATGCCTCCGCATCGCTTCGCGCACGCAAAGCGCGGCACCGATATCGGAGCTGACCACGGCATCGACACCGTCCACCGGCATACGGTTGAGCACAGCATTCACCGCGTTCTTATACCCTTGGAAATCCTCCACATTGCCGGCTTCGACGTACTCGTACCGCACGCCGGCCGCCTTCAGCGCCTGCTCCAGCGCAAGGTAGTAGCGGACGGTCGGGAACGTTGTCTTGTGCAGGTCGAAATCGTCCGGGCTGTCTCCGTTGCGCGCCGCCAAATCGAAGAACTGGTCGCGCGGGCCGCCGATCATCACCACGTGGTGCGCGCCAGTATTAATCAGCATGTGGGCGATCAGCCGACCGCCCTGCTCGTGGTCGGAGCCGATTGATGCGATGCCGTCGCCGAGCACACGGTCGAAGGCGACGATCGGGCGGTGGATGGACGTCCAGTAATCGTTCGGATGGGTGGTGTGCGAGCAGACGATGACGCCGTCCATCATGCGGCGGCGCAGCATGTCCACGTATTCGGCCTCGCCGTTTTCCGCGTCGGCGGTGGAGCACAGCATGGTGCGCAGTCCTTGCGCGGCCAGCTCGCGTTGCAGATGCGCGGTAAGGGTGGCAAAGAAGGGGTGGCGGATGGTCGGCACGATCACGCCGACCAGGTTCGTGCGGTTCTTGTACAGGTTGCGTGCCAGCTCGTTGGGCACGTAATTGAGCTCTTTCATGGCGGCTTCGACGCGCGCGCGCATGTCGTCGGACACGTAGCCCGTCTTGTTGACCACTAGCGAAACCGTGCTCAGCGAAACCCCGGCCTCTTTCGCCACGTCACGCATGCCGACCATTGCCCAACACCTCTCCCCCGCATCGTCGGGATGTTTCCTTACAAATCGCGATATTATGTGTTATTTTACATGCATCTGTAACGTTTCTTTGCAATCGTTCGCACAATATGAACTATCAATTGACGAAAGACGCCCTCCCCCTCTTCAATTCCCCCGAAAAATCCACTTTTTCACCCGTGAACGACGTATGTTTCACGACGCGTTCCACGCATCTTCCACGCACGCTCCGCATGTACTCCACACGCGTTCCGCCCGCAAAAGGGGCGGTGCGACATTTGCGATCATCTCGCTTGCGTCGCACCGCCCCTTGCGTTGCGTGGCTTGGCCGTCAGCCGTCACGTCCGGCCATCACGTCAGTCCGCACCACGGACGAACCGACCGTCATGCCTTCGGTACGGAACCTTCCTGGGAGTGGTCGAAGACCGGCTTGTTGTCGGCGTCGTACTTATAGACGCCGATGGAAGCCGAGCTCGGATCATGCGCGTCGTTGAACGCGCCGATGGAGGTCTGGCCCTTGTACTGAATCTCCTTGCCGTCCTTCAGCAGGGCAACGCAGGCCTTGTAGGAATCGCACTTCTCGCCCTTGGTGGATCCGGAGACGGCCGCCATATTGGCCTGGATGGTCTTGCCATCGGCACTGCCGCCCTTCTGTGCGGCGAGCGCGGCGAGGATGATGCCATCGTAGGTTTCAGCGCCGTAGGTGGTGGTGTTTTTCAGGTCGACGCCGGTGGATTCGAGGCGCTTGACGAAGTCGTCGGACGGATTGACACCCGGGATGGTGCCCTTCGAGCCTTCCAGCAGGCCCGCGTCGAGTTCGCTGGAATAGTCGGAGGTGTTGCCGTCCACGAAGTACAGCTTCTTGGTGTTGACTCCGGCGGAGGCGAGCGCCTTCAGCAGCGGTTTGGTCTGGTCGAAGGCGATGACGAGCGTCGCGTCGGGGTTGGATGCCTTGATGGCGGTGACGATGGATGAGAAGTTCGTTTCGGTCGGGTCGAACGTGTCCTTTTCGCCATAGATGATGTCGACGCCTGCCGCGGATGCGGTTTTGACGATGGTGTCGCGCAGGCCGGTACCGTATTCGTCGTTGAAGACCGCGATGGCGAGCTTCTGCACGCCGTCCTGGGCAATCAGGTTGCCCATGACCGCGCCCTGCACGGTATCGGGGGCGACGGTGCGGAAGAAGTAGTCGCTAAGGCCGGAGAAGCCGGCCGAGGTGGCGCCCATCGACAGCATCGGAATGTTTTGCGAGGTGATGGACTTGTAGGTGTTCTTGACCACGGAGCTGGAGGCCGGGCCGATGATGAACGACGGGTTCTTGCTGAGGACGGATTGGGCGGCGGAGGTGTTCTGGTCGGCGTGGTCCGCGTCGGAGGTGTCGGCGTCGACGGTGGTGATTTTGTTGCCGAGCACGCCACCAGCGTCGTTGATGTCTTTGACGGCAAGTTTTTCGGCGGCCAGTTCCGGCGGGGCCAGGTAGGCCAGTGAGCCGGTTTCCGGCCATAGGCCACCAAGCACGAACTTACTGGTTTTGGTGCCGGAGGTGCTTGCCGAACTGCTGGATGAACTGGACGAGTTGGATGAACCGCAGCCGGCGAGCGCCATGACTGCGGCGGCCACCATGGCGGTGGCTGTGATGGACAGTTTCCTCATGCCCTTCATGTTGATCTTCTTCATTTGAATCACCGTTTCCTCTCTTGGCTCCGCTGATTGCCGAACCCTTGGTGACGATTATCGAGATGTGTTGCTCGACCATCTTGAATCGCACTATAAGTGCCGAGGAAACCGAATGTGTATGCATGAAGTTAACCGAAGGTGAAGCCCGAAAACTGTTGGAAACACAAGGTTTTGAGCTTGTTTTCAGGCATGCCGAAGCCACTGTCGGGCAGTGTCCCAACAGCGGTAATCGGAATTGAGAATTTTGAATCATAGGGGGAAATCGCGGAACGCGTGCGGAGACCGCCGTCCGAGCCCGAAGGCGTACGAACGTACGTCGAGCGGCAAGGAAAGGCGGTATACGCTCCGTTCCGCGATTTCCTGGGTCCTACCTTCCTTCCTCTTGAACCTCTTCTTCCAGGTTGCCCAGGTAGAGGGAGACGACTTTCGGATCGTTCATCAGGTCGCGGCCCTTGCCGGAGTAGGCGTTGCGGCCTTGGTCGAGGACGTAGCCGCGGTCGCAGATCTGCAGGCAGCGGCGGGCGTTCTGTTCGACGATGACCACGGATACGCCGGCTTTGTTGACTTGGCGCACGCGGATGAAGGTCTCGTCCTGGAGCATTGGGGACAGGCCTGCGGAGGGCTCGTCGAGCAGGAGGACGGATGGTTTCATCATGAGGGCTCGGGCCATGGCCACCATCTGACGTTCGCCGCCGGAAAGCTGGCCGGCGAGCTGGTTCTTGCGCTGGCCGAGTTTGGGGAAGATGGAGCACACATAATCGAAACGTTCGTTGAATAGTTTCGGTGCTTGGAACGCGCCCATGTGCAGGTTTTCCGCGATGGTCAGGCTGGGGAAGACGTTTTCAGTCTGCGGCACGAAGCCGACGCCACGGGAGACGAGTTTGTCGGCGCGCAGGTTGGTGATGTCCTCGCCTTTCAGCAGCAGCTTGCCGGAGTGGATGTGCACCAGGCCGAACAATGATTTGAGCAGGGTGGATTTGCCTGCGCCGTTCGGGCCGATGATGCCGACGATCTCGCCTTCATGCAGAGTCAGGGATGCGCCGTTCAGGATGTTCACGCCGGGAATGTATCCGGCCACCAAATCGACCGCGTCGAGCAACGGTTCGCCTTCGGGCTCGCCCATGTGGATCTGCGCGCGGGTCAGCGGCTCGTCGGCCACGCTTGCGATGTCGCTCATTTCAGGCCTCCTTCAGGTCTTCCAGCACGGAATCGTCGCCCAGGTCCACGTTCGCGTGGGCGCCCAGGTATGCGTCGATCACGGCCGGATCGTTCATCACGCTCTTCGGTTGGCCTTCGGCCACGATCTTGCCTTCCGCCATCACGGTGACCCAGTCGGCGATGTGTCTCACCATGTTGATGTCGTGTTCGACGAACAGCACTGTGGTGCCTTCCTCGCGCAACGCCATGATGTGGTCGAGCAGCGACTGTTTCAGCGCGGGGTTCACGCCGGCCATCGGCTCGTCCAGCATGACCAGTTTCGGGTCGGACATCAGCGCTCGTGCCATTTCCAGCAGCTTGCGTTGGCCGCCGGAAAGCGCGCCGGCGTAATCGTCCTTCTTTTTGATCAGCAGGAAGCGTTCCAGCAGCGCCTCGGCTTTTTCGATGTTCGCCTGCTCCTGCTTCCTCCACATGCCGGGGAACAGCGCGCGGAACATGCCTTCGCCCGGCTGCACGGGGGCGCCGAGGAGCATGTTGTCGAGCACGGTCAGACGGCTCATCACCTTGGTCAGCTGGAAGGTGCGGACCATGCCCATGTGCGCCACTTTTTCGGGCTGCACGTGGGCCATGTCCTTGCCGTCGAACTGCCAGGTGCCGGTGTTCGGCGTATCGAAGCCGGTCATCAGGTTGAAGAACGTGGTTTTGCCGGCGCCGTTCGGTCCGATCAGCGCGGTGATGCCGTGCCGTTCGATTTCGAAGTGGCTCACGTCCACGGCGGTCATGCCGCCGAATTTGCGGGTCACGTTGTCGGCCACGAGAATCGGGTCGGGCTTGTGCACGCCCGGCTTGTTTTCGACGAATTTCAGATCGTCGGTGACTTTGTCGCGATAGGCGGTGGAGATGAGGGTCTCGCCTTCCGGAGCTTTGGTGGCCCATTTGGTGAGGTCCTGGAATGGTACGCTGGGCTGCACACCGGATACGGGTTGCACGCCGGTTGCGGGTTGCGTGGCCGGCTGCACGCCAGTGGTCGGAGAATTCGTTGTATCAGGCATGGAAAGCCAACTCCTTTCGGTCGCCCAACAGACCTTGTGGTCTGAAGATCACCAGGCACATCAGCGCGACGCCGACGATCACCCAGCCGAGGGCTTCGATCTGGTTGGAAGAGATGAGGGTTTCGGGAACGGTGTTGCGCATGACCTCCTTGACGAAGGTGAGCAGCACCCACAGCACGCAGGAGCCAAGCACCGGGCCGAGAATCGTGGCCGCGCCGCCCAGCAGCAGAATCGTCCACACGTAGAAGGTGACGGTGCGGCCGAGCGAATCGGGCTGTACGGAACGCGGCAGGACGAAGATGATGCCGGCGATCGCGCCGAACAGGCCGCCCAGAATCAGCGATTCCATCTTGTATCGCGTCACCGGCTTGCCGAGCGAACGGATCGCGTTCTCGTCCTCGCGGATGCCCTTGAGCATGCGGCCCCACGGCGAGTGGAACCAGCGCCAGCACAGCAGCGCCGCGATCACCACCAAAACCCATGCCACGATGCGCAGCCACCAGGAGTTGGCGATGTTGTTGCTGTACGTCCACAGCAGGAACGTGGTCGAACCGTCCGGCAGCGGCGAAAGCGATTCGAATTTCTCGGTGAAGTCCTGCGGCGAGATGCCCGCGGAACCGCCGGTGAAGTTCGTCATGGCCGTCGATCTGCCGATGATGCGGATGATTTCCGCGGCGGCCAATGTGACCATGGCCAGATAGTCGGGTCCGAGCTTCAGCGTCGGAATGCCCAGCAGCAGCGCGTAGATGACCGCGAGCGCGAGCGCCGCGCATACGGAGGCGAACAGGTTGCAGCCCATCGACTGCGTGATGGCGAATCCGTAAGCGCCGAGGAGCATGAAACCGGCCTGGCCCATGTTCATCAGGCCCATCATGCCGAAGTGAATGTTCAAACCGATGGCGGCGAGTACGTACGCCGCTGTGGTCGGGGCGATCAGCTCGCCCGCCGCGTTGGAGATGATTGTCATGATGTCCATGGATCAGCCCACCCTTTGCTGCTTGCCGAAGATGCCCTGCGGGCGCACCAGCAGAACGATGATGAGGATTGCCAGCGCGCTGGCGTAACGCATATCGTTGGGGATGACGAGCGAGCTCATGTCCGCCACGATGCCGATGACCAGCGAGCCGATCAACGCGCCATTGGCGGTGCCGAGGCCGCCGAGCGTCACCACGGCGAACATCAGCAGGATCAGGGTCGCGCCGGTGTTCCAGGAGATGCCGTTCAGGTAGACGCCGAGCAGCACGCCGGACAGGGCTGCCATCGCGCACGAGAGGATCCAGACCACGCGGACCACCTGGTCCACGTTGATACCGGATGCTGCGGCGAGCGCCGCGTTGTCGGACACGGCTCGTGTGGCGCGGCCGAGTCGCGTCTTGTAGAGGAACAGGGTGACGCCGACGATCACGCAGATGGCGATGAGCGCGGAGACCAGCGTCGGCATGTCGGTGGTGATCGGTCCGAGCTGGAAGCTGTCCGGCACCGATTTGACGATGCCTTTGATGTCGCCACCGAAGAAGAACTGGAACGTGTACTGCAACGCCATGGACAGGCCGATGGTGACGATCATCTGCTGCATGGTGCCGACGTGGCGTCTGCGTAGCGGCCCCCAGACGATTTCGTTTTGGATGAAGCCGGTCAGCGCGCCGATGACGATGGCGAAGATGGCGGAGGCGATGAGCGGCATGTGCAGCATCTGCGTGCCGACGTATGCCATGAGGCCGCCGAGCGTCACCTGTTCGCCGTGTGAGAACGACTGCAGGCCAGTGGTGCCGTAGACGAGGTTCATGCCGACGGACATGAGGCCCAGCATCAGGCCGAAGATAATGCCGGAATACAGTTGCTGCCAGATGCGTTTGCCGACATTGGAGCCGTCTTTTTTGACTGGCGATTGCGTGGCCGCCGTCGATCCGGATGTGCCGGTCGCGCCTTTCGTGCCGTTTGCCGAGCCGGACGATCCAGATGTGCCGGACGTGCCGCTGCCGGTGGAATCGCCCGCCTGGTCGAAACGGACGACTCCGCGCTGCTTGTCGAAGCTGGCTTTCCTGATCGTCACCGTTGCGCTGCTTGCCTTCAGACCGTGCTCTTTCGCAACGGATGCGTCGATGGTGACGGTGTAATCGCCATCATCGGCAACGGAAAACGCCCACTTGCCGTCGGCAGCGGTTTTGGTTTCCGCCGTTGCCTTGCCGGACAGCGTGATGGTGACGTCGGCGATCGGCTTCTTGTCGGCGTCCTGCAGGATGCCGTTGACGCAGCCGTTGCTGGCGGTCGGATTGCATTCATCGACGGCCTGCGCGCCGGAATCGGCTGCGGACGCGATGGCGGGAGGGAGTACGAAAAGCATCGAGAGAACGGCGACAATCGAACAGAGTATGACGATTCCCGGTCGACGATGCCGTGTGAGATACGTTACGGCTGTCATAGGTTTTTCCTCTCTTGTTGTTTTCACAACGTAGGAGAGGAAACAGCTCGCGCGGTTGCGCTCAGATTTCCTGAACGTTACCCGATGACCGCCCGTGTAACGTGAAAATTACGCGCGGCCGAGCCGGTGACAGCTATGCGTGGCCGCCCAGCATGGCGATGCCGAATCCGAGCGCCACGCAGGCGAGCGGCACCGCGACCGTGGCAGCGCCATAGCCCAGGGCCATGGCGAAACGGCGTTTGCGAATCAGCGACAGCACCTCGTTGATCGCCGACGAGAATGTTGAGAATCCGCCGAGGAACCCCACAACGAACGTCATTACCGTGCCCATATCAACCGACTGCGCATAGTACGACATCATGGCGATGCCGGCGCACAGGGAGGCGACGCCGTTGATGACGAGCGTGGCCAGGGGGAAGCTGTGGTTGCCGTCACGGTTCCAGCTGCGTTGGATCGACACGTCAAGCACATAACGGGCCATGGCGCCGATGCCGCCGAACAGGCAGATCATCCAGGTCATCAGCGCACCTCCCCTGTGGTCGGGTCGGCGACGAGCGGGATTTCCGCGGTGACCGGCTTGGGTTCGAAGCTGGGCAGAGGTGCGACGGGTTGCGATGACTGCGGCTGCGATTCGATTTTCGGCACCTGCCCGGTCTGCGCGACCTGCTGGGCGACCTGGGCCGCCTGCTGTGCCGCCTGCGCGGCCTCCAACGCGGCCTGCGCGGCCGAATGCGCCGCATCCGCCACCTTCACGTGGCGCACGCCCTGCGCGTCCGGCACGTTGTTCTGCACATTTTGCGCGGCCGGCACGTCCGATTCGCCCGAATCGGCCATGGGGACCGTCTGCGTAACACTCTGCGTAGCCGATACTGCAGTGTCGGTCATCTGGACGTCCTGCACGATGCCGTACGCGTCCGAATCGCCCGAATCGGACATTGAGGATACGGAAGCCGTGGAGGCATCGGCGATCGCGTTACGGACCCGCTTGCGTGTGCCGCGCGCCAGCAACGCCTGCATCAGCGCCACGCCAACCGCGGCCGCGATCAGACCGCCGGCGAAACTTCCCGCAAGATAGCCGAGCGCGCTGCCGAAACGTTGCTCGCGCATGCCTTCCATGGTTTCCAACATCACGCCGGACATCGTCGACAGTCCGCCAAGCAAACCAAGCCCGACGCCACGGCTGACGACCTGCCGTACCCTGCGGCGCAGCCACGACGCGGTCGCCATGTATTCGGTCAGCATCGCAAACAGGAAGCAGGCGAGCATATTCGACACGAACGTGCCCACCACGAACGGCGAACCGTTCACCGACGGCAGCAGCAGGTCCGTGGCGCGACGGAACCCGACGCCGACGAAACCGCCGACGAACACCACGAGATACATCAGACCATCGGCAAGAGGGTTGAATCGCGCCTGCATGCGTTTCATCGGCGCGAGCGGAATCTGCGGCGGATGCTTGGATGCGGCGGCACCGGACGGGCGCACATCCGCGCGCGCCACTTCGGCGACGTCGATCGACTGTGTGGCGGGATTCGGCTCATCACCCGCGTTTGGCGAGTCTGCCGCCCGTTGTTCTTGCGATTCCATCACGTTCCCCTTGTACTTGGCTTTCCGCGGACAGCGTCGTTCCGCCCCAGCCATACGGCAACGAGCTGGCCGCAGGTGCCGTCTTCCTAACCTTGTACGAGTCTACACGTGCATTGCAACCAAACATCGAACATGTCCGATTCGGTGGATAACTGTGGATAACTTCGGGTGGCCCTAGACGTCTACGAATGGTTATGGAAGACAGTAAGGCCGCGTCAGACGGACACGTCGCACAGCCGCCGCATCGCATGCCGTGCGTCGCTTTCGTCCTCGCCGCTGAACAGCACGACCAGATAGTCGCCGGCACGCAGCCGCGTATCGCCATGCGGCACGATCTGCCGTTCGCCGCGATGCAGGCCAATCACCAGACAGCCGTACGGCCAGCGCACGTCACGCATCAGCTTGCCGTCCGCGGTCGCGCCCATTTCCACAGGCAGTTCCATGATGCCGTTGTCGATGCGATTGGCGATTGCCGTCGTGCCTCCTTGCGCGCGCATGTACCGTTCCAGCAGCTCGCCGTAGATCGGTTTCGTACGCAGCAGGTCGGAGACGAGCAGTGCGATGAACGCGACGGCGGCGACCGGCAGCATGTGCGTCAACGTGCCGGACATTTCCACGGCCAGCAGAATCGACGTGATCGGTGTTTTCACGGACGCGGCCAGCGTGCCCGTCATCACGCATACCGCGAAAATCGCCACGGAATCGGACGGCAGGTTGCCGAACTGGCGCAACGTCTCGCCGCAGATACCGCCGGCGAGCGAACCCACCGCGAGAATCGGCATGAAAATGCCGCCGGGAGCGCCTGAACCGAAGCTGGTGGAGGTGAACAGCACTTTCACCACGAACAGCACGCACAGCATGCCCAAGCCGACGCGCGCATGCTCGGCCATGGCGATCAGGTTCGAGCCGCCGCCGAGCACGTCAGGCAGCCAAATGCCGATTGGCAGCGCGAGTGCGATCGCGATCAAAGGGCGGCTCCATGCGGGAAGCTTGCCGTACAGCGTTTGGAAGCCGAGCAGCGAACGGTTCATCAGCGAACCAACCAAACCGGCCACCAATCCCAGCGGAATCAGCCACCCGTATTCGCCGAGCGGCAGTTGGCCGATGGTGCCGAAGTCAAGCACCGGACGCAGGCCGAAACAGTATTTCGATACGAAATCGGCGGTCAGGGACGCGGCGGTGGCGCCCATCAGAATCGCGGGCGAAAAACTGCGATGCACCCCTTCCAAAGCGAACATCATGCCGGACAGCGGTGCGCTGAACGCGGCGGACAGGCCGGCCGCGGCACCGGCGGTGACCAGATAATGCTCCTGCACGTCCTCACGTTTCTTGCCGCGCAGCCGGTGCGATAGGAACTGCGCGCCCGATGCGCCGATTTGGATGGACGGTCCTTCGCGGCCGAGCGAGAGGCCGAAGAGCGATCCGAGCAGGCCTCCGATGAAGCGAACCGGCAGAATCGTCTGCCATCGCATTTTCAGGCCGCAGATCACCACGCCGTTGGTTTGCGGAATGCCGCTGCCGCCGGCCATCGGCTCTTTTTTGACCATCCATGCGATGGCGAGCGCGGCTGCGATTGCGGCGACCGCCCACGGTGCGACCAGCCACGGGGTTTCGCGGATGCGCGCGTAGATCCAGCGCGCGGTGTCGGTGCCGTATTCGATGCCGAGACGGTAGAGGACGACGAGGAAGCCGGAAATCAGGCCGACGAGAATGCCGGCAGCGGCCATCTTCCATTTCAGGTGGTCGAATCGCGGGACCAGTTTGCTGAACCTGTCAAACCTGTCGAACCTGTCGTTAGGCGGCATTGCAGTCATCGCACTCCCCTTTTCCGTTCCTCCGCCGCGCACCCCGTCGGTGTGTATGCGGTGTGCGTCATACGCGCACGCCATCGCACGCACCATACGCAAAGTGCCGGCAGGCACAGGCCCACCGGCACTTGTCATTGACGTTCGTTACCGACGTTCATATCGACGAATCAGCCGAATCAGCTTCAGTCGATCAGCGAGTTGATCTGGATGATGTGGTCGCGCTGCGGGCCGGTGCCGATCACGGAAATGCGGCAGCCGGACAGTTCCTCAAGACGCTTGACGTAATCCTGACAGGTCTTCGGCAGATCGTTGAAGTCATGGACCTGGGAAATGTCCTCGTCCCAACCCGGCATGGACTCGTAAATCGGCTTCGCGGCGGCGAACTCGGCCTGGTCGGTCGGCATATCGTCGCGACGCTCGCCGTTGACGTCGTACGCCACGCACAGCGGGATTTCCTTGAGGCCGGTGAGCACGTCGAGCTTGGTGAGCACGATGTCGGTCAGGCCGTTGACCTGGGCCGCGTAACGGTTGACGACCGCGTCGAACCAACCGCAGCGACGCGGGCGACCGGTGGTCACGCCGTACTCGTGGCCTTGGGCGCGCAGCCAATCGCCTTCCTCGCCGAACAGTTCGGTCGGGAACGGGCCTTCGCCCACGCGGGTCACATACGCCTTGGAGACGCCGATCACGCGGGTGATCTTGGTCGGGCCAACGCCGGTGCCGGTGCAGGCGCCGCCGGCGGTCGGGTTGGAGGAAGTCACGAACGGGTAGGTGCCGTGGTCCACGTCGAGCATGGTGGCCTGGCCACCTTCGAACAGCACGGTCTTACCCTCATCGAGCGCCTTGTTGAGCACCAGGGAGGTGTTGGCCACGTACGGCTTCAGGCGTTCGCCGAGCTTGAGCAGCTCGTCGGTGGTCTCGTCCACGTCGATCGGGCGACGGTTGTACAGCTTGACGAGCATCTGGTTCTTCTGATGCAGGCTGGCCTCGACCTTGTCATGCAGGTGCTCCGCGTTGAACAGGTCGTGCACGCGGATGCCCACGCGGTTGATCTTGTCGGCGTATGCCGGGCCGATGCCACGGCCGGTGGTGCCGATCTTGTGCTTGCCGAGGAAGCGTTCGGTCACCTTGTCGAGCACGCGGTGATACGGGGCGATGATGTGCGCGCTTTCGCTCACCAGCAGTCGGGAGCAGTCCACGCCACGGCTTTCAAGGCCGTCGATCTCCTGGAACAGCACTTCCGGATCGACGACGACGCCGTTGCCGATGACAGGGGTGGTGTTGGGGCTGATGATGCCGGACGGCAGCAGATGCAGCGCATACGATTCGTCGCCGACCACCACAGTATGGCCAGCGTTATTGCCGCCGTTGAAGCGGGCGACGTAGTCGACCTTCGTGCCGATCAGATCCGTTGCCTTGCCTTTGCCCTCGTCTCCCCACTGGGCACCGATCAAAACAATTCCAGGCATGTTGTTGCACCTCCGTGCGTACGCGATTCTGCCTTAAGCCTTGCGCCTAAAGCCTTACAAAGGTTACTCTTCACCCTCTACCGGGTCTGAGGGATGCTCACGGCTCCGGACCGACCGTAATCGGATTGCAACCGGTCCGAAAAACAGACCAGAAAACGCCCGAAAACAGTTCGAAAGACCGTTGGCTAGTTCAGCGCGCGCCCGGCACTGCCGAGCTGCTTGCATGCTTCGACCACACGCGCGGCCATCGCGGATTCAGCTTCACGACCCCAGGATCGCGGATCGTACAGCTTCTTGTTGCCCACCTCACCGTCGATTTTGAGCACCGAATCATAGTTGGAGAACATGTGACCGGCCACCGCACGGCTGAATGCGTACTGCGTATCGGTGTCGATGTTCATCTTCACCACGCCGTAGCTCACGGCCTGCGCGATCTCCTCCGGCGCGGAGCCGGAACCGCCGTGGAACACCAGGGCGAACGGCTTACCGGGAGCGACATCCAGCGAGTGCGCGGGGGCGGGCATTTCGCCGGCCTTGATCGCGAGCGCGACCGTGGTCTGGATTTCGTCGAGCAGTTCGGGGCGCAGTTTCACCACGCCCGGTTTGTATGCGCCGTGCACGTTACCGAAGGTGAAGGCGGCCATGTAGCGTCCGCGCTCGCCGAGGCCGAGTCGTTGCGCGACAGCGATGCCTTGCACGGGCGTGGAATACAGTTTGTCATTGATTTCGGCGCTGTGCCCGTCTTCTTCGCCGCCGACCGCGCCGATTTCGATTTCCAGCACGGTGTGCGCGGCTTGGGATTTGTCGAGCAGTTCTTCTGCGATGTCGAGGTTTTCATCCAGCGGCACTGTGGAACCGTCCCACATGTGTGACTGGAAGGTCGGTTCCTGACCGTGCTTCACCTGTTCGACTTCATGGTCGAGCAGGGGGCGCACCCATTCGTCCAAATACTGTTTGGCGCAGTGGTCGGTGTGCAGGGCGATGGTGATGTTGGGGTATTTCGCCGCGACTTCGTGCGCGAAGGCTGCGAAGGCAAGCGAGCCGGTGACGCGGTCGTTGACGCGTTGCCCGGAGAAGTAGGCGGCGCCGCCTACGGAGACTTGGATGATGCCATCGGATTCCGCCTCGGCGAAACCCTGGAGTGCGGCGTTCAGGGTCTGCGTGCTGGTCACATTGATCGCGGGATAGGCGTAACCGCCGCGGCGTGCGGCGTCCAGCATTTGCGCATAACGTTCCGGCGTTGCAATAGTCATGCCTCCATTATCGCCCAACCCTATCCCACTTGTCATGTGACAACATTCGCCATCTTTCCTTTCCGTTTTCCCGACCGTCCGCTCCATATCCAGGTCGCCCGCCCCACTAGGGCCATATGCCGAGCGTTTTCGTCTCATATCCCGACACTTGCGGGACCGACCAATAAACATGGCGAAACCATTGCGATCGTTCCATCGGAAGTCATAGAATATCCACCGGATCGCGCGACGAAGAGCCCAACCGGGTGTTCCCGCACGGGCATGCCGCCGCACGTAGATGTTGCGACCAATACCCGCGAGGAGGCTTGATGCACCAGGTTTTCGCCATCTTCCTTCGAGACGTGAAACGCATTCTGAAGAACCCCGTGGCGCTCGTCGTCACGCTGGGTGTGGCCATCATCCCATCACTGTACGCATGGTGCAATATCCTCGCCAACTGGGACCCGTACGCGAACACGGGCAACATCCAAGTCGCTGTGGCGAACGAGGACAAGGGCACAACCTCCACGCTGGTCGGCCATCTCGACGCTGGCCAGCAGACCGTCAACCAGCTTAAGAAGAACCATCAGCTCGGCTGGCGTTTCGTTCCCAAGCAGCAAGCCATCGAAGGCGTGGAATCCGGCAAATACTATGCGGCGATCGTACTGCCGGAAGACTTCAGCTCCAGACTAATCGGCACCGTCACCGGTAAAGGCGACCGACCGTCGATCACGTACTACATCAACGAAAAGCTGAACGCGATCGCGCCGAAAATCACCGATACGGGCGCGACCACGATCGACGAGCAGATCAACACCACTTTCGTTTCCAGCGTGGCCGACGCCGTGGCAAAGGAAGTGAAGGAGGCAGCGGGAGAAACCACCGGCAGCGTGAAAAGCGCGCAAAGCGACGTCGTCAACGATCTGACCGACACCATCAACCAGCTCGAAACCGTCCAACAGCAGCTGCGCGACACCCGTTCCACGCTCGACAAGGCCCTCACCACCATCGATTCGGCCAAACAGTCCAACATCGCGCTCGCCTCGGAAATCACCAACTCGCTTGACACCGTCGGCAAGGCGTCCGACTTGCTGAGCGAGACGCGCACACAAACCGAACGATTCTCGAACACGCTGGTCGGAGCGCTCGACAACGGCAGCACGCAACTGTCCGGCCTGCAGGTCAACGTGAGCAATGCCACCGGCACCGTGCTCAGCGGACTGAACACCACGCAGGACGCGCTCGACCAAGTGTCCAGCACCATGCATCACGTCAACACCACCACCGGCAATGTGCTCGACGACGTGGAGAAGGCGTTGCAGGCCAGCCAGCTGGATCCGAACAGCCAAACGTATAAGGATCTTTCCGCGCAGCTCGCCGAAGCCCGCAAACAGCTGACGTTCCAGCAGCAGCGCATCGACGCCTTCGATCAGGACACCACGGCTGCGATCAACGCGGGGAAGAACACCGCGAACGGGTTCAACGACGATGTCACCACGCTGGCGAAGAACGGCACGGCGTCGATGGCGAGCGCACGCACGACCATCACCGGCACGGTCATGCCGAATCTCAACACCGGGCTCGATACACTCAGCCTGGCCAATGGGTCGCTGTCCGGCACGCTTACCACGCTGCAAAGCACGCTGGAACAGGGCAACGGGCTGCTCGACCAGTTGTCGCGCACCGTGACCCAAACGAACACCACCATTGCTGGCACGCAGACACAGCTCGCCAATCTCGCCAAACAGCTCAACACCACGCGCACCGATGTGGCCGCGTTGAGCAGTTCGGCGATGTTCCAGCAGCTTTCCCAAGCGCTCGGACTTGACGCGAGCGAGGTCGGCTCGTTCGTGGGCGAGCCGGTGCATTTGGACGAACAGGTCCTCTACCCGGTCAAAAACTATGGTTCCGCGGTCACGCCGTTCTACACGAATCTTGCGCTGTGGGTCGGTGGATTCGTGCTCGTCGCGATCTACAAGCTTGAAGTGGACCGCGATGAGAAGATCCGCATGTACACGCCACGCCAAGGCTATATGGGCCGTTGGCTGCTGTTCGTCACGGTCGGATTCCTGCAGGCGATCATCGCCACGATCGGCGATCTCGCGCTGGGCATCCAATGCGAGCATCCGTTCCTGTTCATCCTCGCCGGCATTTTCGCCTCGTTCGTCTACGTGAACATCATTTACGCGCTCGCCGTGGCGTTCCGGCATATCGGCAAGGCCGTCGCCGTGATTCTGGTGATCATCCAGATTCCGGGCGCGGCAGGCCTCTACCCCATCGAGATGATGCCGGAATTCTTCCGCCGTCTGAAACCGTTCCTACCGTTCACCTACGGCATCAACGCGATGCGCGGGCCGATCGGCGGCATGTATGCCAACCATTATTGGATCGACATGCTCTCGCTGTTCTGGTATCTGCCTGTGGCGCTGTTCATCGGCTTGGTGGTCCGCAAGCTGGCGTTGAACCTCAACCGCCTGTTCGACAACCGTCTGGCGGACACTGATCTGATGATCACCGAACATAACGAAGGCACGGTGGAACCGTTGCGGCTCACCGAGACCGCGCAGCAGATCGCCGAGGAGTTCCCCGAACTCGCCCGCAGACGGGCGATTCATTTCTTCCGCCTGTACCCGCGCCTGGTGCGTTGGGGATTCCTCGCGCTGGCGGTACTGCCGTTCGTGTTCCTGCTATTGCTATTCATCACGCGCATGAAGCTCGCCATGCTGCTCGGTTGGATCATTTCGATCATCGCCATCGACACGTATCTCATCGTGGTGGAGTATCTGCGCGAACGGTATGCGAATTATCTGGGCGAGGAAGCGATGAGTGCGGAAGAGTTCCGCAGCGCGATCCTGCACGAGAACCTGCTGTTCCGGCCGGGCATGCATTACAAGCCGATGCATGCCGTACGTACGAGGCTGTATGAGGCTGCGCATGGTGGTTCGGCCGGACATGCGCCTGAACATGCGGCTGAGTATGCGGCTGGAAACACGGACGGAAATGCTGGCAGGAGTCTGCGTGAGGAGGGGAACGAACAGTGAAAATGATCTGGGGCATCTTCAAGCGGGACATGTGCCATGCCACCCGCAACGTGATCGCCGTGATCGTCTCGATGGGCCTGGTGGTGGTACCGGCGCTGTACGCCTGGTTCAACATCGCGGCCAGCTGGGACCCTTACGGCAACACCAAGGCATTGAAGGTCGCCGTGGCCAATAACGACAAGGGTTACAAGTCGGATCTCATACCGGTGCGTGTCAACGTGGGCGAAACCATCATCAGCACACTGCACGCCAACGACCAGCTGGACTGGCAGTTCGTGAAAAGCGACAAGGCAATCGACGGGGTGAAATCCGGCGAATACTATGCGGCGATCGTAATTCCGAAAGGTTTCAGCGCCGACATGATGACGCTGTTCTCCCCCGACATCAAACACGCGCAGCTCAAGTACTATCTGAACGAGAAAATCAACCCGATCGCCCCGCATATCACCGATCAGGGCGCGACAACCGTGGTCAACACGATCGACAAAACCTTCGCCAAAACGATTGCGCAAGTCGGACTCGACCTGGCCTCAAGCATCCTACACTATTCGCAAAGCCCGCAAATGGCCGAATACATGCGCAACCTCAACGGCAATCTCACGACCATGGCGGATACGCTGAGCGGCGCATCGCAGCAGGTGACGTCGTATTCGCAGCTGCTCGGCTCGGCGAACGACATCGTGGATTCCACGGGCAAACTGCTCGCCTCGGCGACCAAGGCGGGCAAACAGGCCCAGAACGCGTTGAAGCAAGGCAAATCAGGTGCCACGTCACTCACTTCTGCAGGTGCGAACGTCACCTCCTCGGTGAACACCGCGCTCGACCAGGTGTCAGGCGCGTTCGACCAAGTAGCTGCCAAGGTGAACAAGGCGTTCGACGCGATCAGCAAGGACTCAGACACCGCAGCCAGCCAGTTGGCAACGTTGAGCGAACAAGTCTCCAGCGGCGAATCGCTGTACGACACGTACATCACAAGCCTCAACCACATGCGCGAATCGGTGGAACAACTACCGGACAGTGATTCCGCGAAACAGGCGCTGCTGGAAGCCATCGACCGGGAGATCACGCTGCTGGAAGCCGCCAAAGGCGATTCGCAGAAGCTCGCGCAGCAGCTGAAAGACGCTTCCACGCAGGTCACGCAGGATACCGCAGCCGCGGAAAGCTCCCGCAAGGAGATCCTGAACCGCATCACCTCCGCGAAGCAGTCGATCAGCAATGTGCGCGACGATTACGCCACGAACGTCAAGCCGAAAATCGACGCGCTCGCCTCCACAGTCAGCACGCTGATCTCCCAAACCGACAGCATGATCACCCAGCTGAGCGGCACCGCCGACGGTCTGGACGATGTGACGGGCGATGTGGGGACGAATGTGACGTCCATCCGTTCCACGCTCGGCGCGATCGCGAAGAAACTCGACTCGTCGGCAGCGACGGTGAAGGAGCTGATCACGAAGCTGGAGACGGGCGGAAACGCCGGTGACGGCAACAGCGATGGTGGCGACGGTGACAACGACGCCGATTCGGGCGAATCGGACGAACTACGTGCACTGGCCACCGCCAACGCGTCCACACTGTCCACGCTGATTTCCGCGCCCGTCGCACTGCATCGCGTCTCGGTGTACCCGATCGCGAACTACGGTTCGGCCATGGCGCCGTTCTATACGATCCTGTCAATCTGGGTGGGTGCGATCATCCTGTGCGCCATGCTGAAAGTGACGATTTCGGACCGCGAGAAGGCGCATGTGCTGGGCTTGGGCGACACGCTGCCGCGCATCGCCGGCCCGTCCGGCCCGGGGAACGCCTCACGTTGGGGACTGCGCCTCGACCACGAGTATTTCGGACGGTACGCGATCTTCGCACTGCTCGCGTTGCTGCAGGGCACACTGGTTTGCCTGGGTGACACGTATTTCCTTGGCGTGCAGGCGAATCATGCGCTGCAGTTCCTTGCCGTGGGGTGGCTTGCCGCGCTCGTGTTCTCGAATATCGTGTATACGCTGACCGTGTCGTTCGGCGATATCGGCAAGGCCGTGGCCGTGGTGCTGCTGGTGATGCAGGTCGCCGGTTCGGGCGGTACGTTCCCTATCGAGACGCTGCCGAAGTTCTTCCAAATGCTCTACCCGTTCCTACCATTCCCGCACGCCATCGATGCCATGCACGCCGCGATGGCCGGATCATACGGCAATGAGTACCTGCTTGACATGGTGTATCTCGCCTTGTTCCTGATTCCTTCGCTGCTGCTGGGATTGGTGTTGCGCAAGCCGGTGATCCGGTTGAACAACTGGGTGAGCCGCAATCTGGAGTCCACCAAGGTGATGTGACGAGGCGGATTTGAACGGGCTGGTTTGAGCCGGTTTAGATCGGTTTCGGCTGGTACACGTGGAGGCGCTGCCCGCCATCATCGACGACCTGAAAACCCAAAGCCACGAATTCGTCACCATCGACCAGCCGGCAAAAACCTAAGCTAGCGTGGATGCGTAGGGCATTGTCCTGCCCAGTCACTTCCCTTACGTACCGCTGCGCCATCCCGGCGCTCCTCTGCGCCTCCACTACCCCACATGTCGCCTCCTCACGCACCAACAAGTGTCCGATTCCCCCGAATCAGCCACCCACGCGTCATCCGGTCACCCCAGGTTGTCCGATTCGGGAAAAACGGACAACCAAGATGGACGCATTACACCTCAGACGTCCGATTCTGCAGAATCGGACAATCAGCGGCGTCGCATACGAACCGATCGCAAGCGTTTCCATACTGCCATGTAGCATGCCATACCCCCAGCACGCGTAGCCGCCGGCAATCGACGCGGCACATGCGAGCAGCGCAATATAGCCGCCGATGCCAGGCGCTACAGCTGGCAAACCGTCGCCTGAAACGAAATGGATAATCCACAGCACAACAGCAACGCAACAGAAGAAAATCGTCGTACCATCGTAACCGCTGGACATCGATGGCGTCACGGTCGCGTAAATCGCCCAAATAAAGGCGCCTGCGAACGCGAGCGCGTACGGCAATGGATTGCTGGCGATATTGGCGACCGCTTCCTGCACGTCAAGATTTTCACCGCCGACCGCCATTGCCACGCCGACGGTGGCTACGATTGCACCCGGCAGCGCTTCGGAGACCGAGCCGCGTTTGTGCGACACGGCGGCGGTCATCAGTACCAGCAGCGTCGGCCACAAATAATTGACGAGGCTGACTTCCACAGATTGCGCGTTCGTTGTGGCCAGACCGATCGACAGCGAGATCGACGCCTCGTATGCGATGAACATGAGTCCGCCTGCGACGAGGTACTTGCGTGGCGCTTGGCTAATCGGTTTCGGCCGTCGCACGATGAGCAGGAGCATGCCGCCGACAGTGTAGATGAGCGCCGAGCCTAGCGTGGCGCCGAATGATTCGGAAACGAGTCGCACGAGGCCGGCCATGAAGCCCCACAGGACGATTGCGAACAGGCCGATGAGTGTCGCCGCGTGTGATGTGGCATGGCCGAGTAGCGGATTGCAGGAGTTGCCGGTGGGGTGGTTTGCGCCGGAATCGGAGGGGGACTTCTGGTTCGTGTTCACGGGCTCCAGCCTACCCATCGCCCTCCACGAGTGTCCGATTCTGCAGAATCGGACACTCCTGCAACCTGCGATGCCGCGAACCCGATTACCCCCGGAACCGCACCAACAGCAGAGTCAACCACCCCATCCGACGCTGCCACACCAGCCGTATCGGCAGCCAAGTCCATGCGTCCCGCATCCACACAGCCCACGCGTCCCGCACCTCCACGGCCCGCCGACGCGCACACGTCGCCCATGACCAAATCATCCAACGTCACACCGAACATGTCGCAAAGCATCAGCAGCTTGTCACAAACGTCGCGTTCCACGCCACCATCTTGCGGTTGCATTGCGATTCGCAACCAAATTTTGCGACGCAACCGACAGTTGCGCGACGCGAAGTTGGCTTCACGGGTCTTTTACGACAATAGAAAAACCCTTGAAATTCCAACGATTCCAAGGGTTTTGAGTGGAGCGGATGACGGGAGTCGAACCCGCCTTTAAAGCTTGGGAAGCTTTCGTTCTACCGATGAACTACATCCGCAAGGTGTGCCTTTTGGGCACGAGCCATTAGTCTAGCACGCAACGGATGCGTATGCGGACACAGACCGACATGCGATACCAATTTTCCGCAATATCACGGAGACTCAACCACGCGGCCGCTGCGAATAGTCGCGAGAATATCTGCCAGCCGAGCCGCCCGAATCATGCGCGAATCCATACTGCGTTCCAAATTGCGGCCCACCGGCACCAGCCATCGCAGAACGTCCGCCTTGCCGAATATCCGCCGCCGCAACGCCGCTCGTGGCATAGCCACCGGCCAAATATCCGGACTGCACGCCCTGCTGACGCATCTCCTGCCCCATCTGCATCAGCCGCGCAATGCGATCCGAGGTCGGCGGGTGCGTAGAAAACAGCTTGGAGAAACCTTCCGCCGAAAACGGACTGGCGATCATCATCGCAGCCACCGACTGCGTGCCGGCGGTCTTCTCCATCGGCATCGCGGCTGCGCCGCCGGAAATCTTGCTCAACGCGGAAGCGAGCGCTTCCGGATCCTCCGTCAACTTGGAACCGTCTTCGTCGGCGTCGTATTCGCGTGTGCGGGAGATTGCCATCTGTATCAGCGACGCTGCGATCGGCGCCAGAATCGCGCTCAGCAGCACACCCAGCAATCCCAAGCCGCCGGACGCCGAATCGTCGCGGTCGTCACGCGAACGGCCGCCGCCGAAATACATGAGCGAGTAGCCGAGGTACGAGATGACGGTGGCCATGGCGGAGGCGATTGCGGACGTCAGAATGTCGTGGTTGTAGACGTGCATGAGTTCGTGGCCGAGCACGCCGCGAATCTCACGTTCGTTAAGCGTCTGTAGGATGCCTTGCGTGCAGCAGACCGCCGCGTGTCGTTCGTTGCGCCCCGTCGCGAACGCGTTGGGGCTCATGGTGGGGGCGATGTAGATGCGCGGCATCGGCTTGCCTGCCTTCGCCGATAGCTCGCGGACGATCTTGTATAGTACGGGGGCTTCCTGCTCGCTCACCTGTCGAGCGTGCATGCTGGCGATCGCCAGTTTGTCGGAAAACCAGTAGGAGACGAACGTGGAGCCCAGGCCGATGAGAATGTAGTAGCCGAGCGTGCTTTGACTGGCGCCGGTCGCCCACCAGATGAGCATGATGACGCCCCACATCAACGCGAACAAAAGCGTTGTTTTCAAGCCATTGCAATGGCCGTGCACCTGCAATTTGCCGTTCATGGCCACCAGCCTAGGAATTCAGGCTGGGATTTTGCTGTATACAAGCTGAAGGGTGGATTTGCAACATCTAGAAACATGCCACGCAACGACGCTACAGCATCGGCCATAGACCTATCTGCGGCACGGCGAGAGTCACCCCAACTTGAAACGTATTACCCCCGCATATCCCCCGAATGCACTGCGTCGAGCGTGCCGATCAGGCTGGTCAGCAAATCGTTGCGGCCGCACGCGTTCGTCAGCACCGCCAGCACGTACGTGCCCGACTGCGACATCACCAGTCCGGCATCGTTCAGCGCGTACAAACCGCCTTCGCCGTTGATCCATCCGGCCTTCGTGTACACGGTGTCCGCATCGCCAAGGGCCGTGTGGATGCAGGAGTTCAGCGAATTCGTCATGTCTCCGGACAGCCATTGCAGCGATTCGGGCGTGATGTTCTGCACCTCCGCCGTTTGCCCGGCGAACAGGAAACCGTATCCGGCGGTCCACAGTTTGGCCATGTCGCGCGCGGAGGTGAACAGGTACCCGCCGCGATCACCCATTCTGGAAGCCGCGCCCGCCTGTTCGGCCCACGTGTTGAAGCAGTCGAGGCCATACGTTTTGTACAGCCAGTCGTAAGACGCGTTGTCGGAATTGCGCAGGACGGCGTCGACCTTCTGGTGGACGGTGGCGGACTGCGCGTCAGCGGATTGGGCCACGCTGTTCAGGTCGACGGTGCCCGTTGAGAACAGCGATATCAGGTATGGCGCCTTCGCCGACGAGGCCGAATAGATCTGTGCATCGGCGTTGTATGCGATCGTGCGGCCGGTCGTGATGTCGGCGAGCACGAATGATGCGGTATATCCGTCGGCTTCGAAAGTGGCGATTTGAGACTGCACGGCGGCCTGCGAATCGGCGCTTAGCGTGAAGCCCTGCGTTGTGATCGTGGCGCTGCCCTCGACTGCGGAAATGCCGTCCAGCGCGACCTGCGTCGGCGACGAGACGGCTTGTGTCTGCGATTGCGGCGCGCTGTTTTTCTTAAGCGCGCCCAACGTGGAGGACGTTTCCGAAGACATTCCCGAGGACGCCGCTGCGTGGGCTTCCTCTTCGAGATGCACATCGACAAGACCCACGCCCATGGCGAAGCCGATCAGGCAGGCGATCAGCAGGTCCACGACGGACACGGAACAGCAGCACAGTGCCTTGCGCTTGACGTGTTTTCCAAAGTTCATGCCGACTTCACAACCTTAGATTTCAATGCCCGCATCCGTTTGCGATGATATTGCGCACCGCGTTTCACTGGGGTCAGCCTAGCGCATGGACCCGAACTTCGGGGGTAATAGGTCAAAACGACCGCGTATATCCGATTCTGGAGAAACGGGCGGTTGTGCGATCGAAAACGCACGCTACGCGACCAGTCCGCCGAAAATCGACCACTAAAGCGGCAAAAACTAACGCCCCGCACGTCCGATTCAGAGGAATCGGACGTGCAGGGCGTTACTAGATTGCGTTAAAAGGCTTGGAGTTAGGGTGTCAGGAAGTCAGCACTCCCACCCTAATTCCAGCCGGCCCGATTCAGGCATGCGCCAGCGCGCGCATCTGCTCCGGGTCGATGACCTTCTTGTGCTCGCGGCCTTCCTTCGCGCCTTCGGCACGTTCGAACGCGTCGACCTTCTTCCAGCCGGCGAAGTCGATCGGCTTGACACCGCGGGAAGCCAGCAGACGGTCGATGGATTCCGGATCGCGGTCAGCGGCCACGCGACCGCCTTCGGCGGCCTTGGACAGGTCCTCCAGCATGTTGGTGACGATGAGCAGCGCGTCGGACTTGGTGGAGCCGATCAGGCCGACCGGACCACGCTTGGCCCAACCGGTGGCGTACAGACGCTCACGCACCTGCGCGCCCTCGCCGGAGGCCTCCGTGGTGATGCGGCCGTCGCCGTTCGCGTTGGCCAGGTGCGCGCGACGCTCGTCGTACGCGATGCCCGGCGCGGTGGCCGGCTTGTAGCCGATTGCGTGATACACGGCCTGCACCGGGTACTCTTCGAATTCGCCGGTGCGAGTCATCTTGCCGTCCGCGGAAGTCGTCGTCTTCTCCACGCGAATCGCCTTGACCTTGCCGTCCTCGCCCAGCACTTCGACCGGAGCGGAATTGAAGTGGATGTAGTACTTGCGATCCGCCGGGTTGCCTTCGAAATCGGTGTCGCCGTCGTCTTCCATGTCCTCGGCCATCTCGCGGATGGTGAACAGCTCCTCGACCATCTGACGGGTCAGCTTGTCCTTGCCGGCCTCCTCGATAGTGTCGTCGTCCAGATCGAAGTCGTCTTCGTTGATGATCAGCTGCACGCCCGGCAGCTTCTCCATTTCGCGCAGCTCCTGCACGGAGAACTTGGCCTGGGCCACGCCACGGCGGATGAACAGGTGCAGGGTCTTGGCCTTGTTGGCCTTGATGCCTTCGTACACGTTGTCCGGAATGTCGGTTTTGGCCTTGAGATCGTCGGCGTTGCGCATGAGCTCGCGCGCCACGTCCATGGCCACGTTGCCGCCGCCGATCACGGCGACCTCTTCGGCATCGAGCGGCCATTCGCGGGCGCCGGTCGGGTAACCGTCGTACCATTCCACGAACTTGGCGGCACCGTACACACCGTCCAAGTCGGCGCCCGGCAGGCCGAGCGGCTTGTCTTCGACGGCACCAGTGGCGAACAGCACCGCGTCGTAGCGTTCGAGCAGCTCGTCGAGCGTCACGTCCTTGCCGAATTCCACGTCGCAGTACAGGTGGATGTCCGGGTTGTCGAGCGTCTTCTCGAGAGCGGATGCGATGAATTTGATGGAAGGGTGGTCGGGGGCCACGCCGTAGCGCACCAGGCCGAACGGCACCGGCAGCTTTTCGAACAGGTCGATGCGGGCCTTGGTGCCCAGTCCCAGCTCTTCGCCGAGCTTGCCCAGCTGGCGCAGGAAAATATCGGAAGAGTAGACGCCTGCGGGGCCGGCGCCGATTACAGCAATACGAAGTTCGTTGGTTTCGCTCATATGTTCCAGCCTAATATATTCCCTGCATTTCCAACAGGGGGCATACGGCACTTTCTTGCGATTCCCTTACTTGCCTCGCAACGCGCAGCCCGGCCCATGTGCCGGCGCAGGAGAACGTACAATCGCAGAAGATCACAATCGGTCCCTCACTAAAGAAGGTCCTTATCGTAAGAGGGTGGGCATATGCGCATTCACATCACGTATACCGGCGGCACCATCGGTATGGTCGAGTCACCGAACGGTCTGGTTCCGGGCGCCGATATGCGCGGCTGGCTGCGCCGGCTGATTGAGGACGCGCATCTGGACCCGAGCTTGTTCTCGTTCACCGAGCTGGACCCGCTGATCGATTCGTCGAACGCGACGCCCGACAATTGGCAGACGATGGCGGACGACCTGTGCGCGCACCGCGATGACGCCGACGCATTTGTGGTGTTGCACGGCACCGATACGATGAGCTATTCGAGCGCCGCGCTGTCTTACGCGCTGACCGGTTTCGGCAAGCCTGTGATTTTCACGGGGTCGCAGCATCCGCTCGGCAAAATCGAATCGGACGCCACCGCGAACGTCACGGGTGCGCTGAACGCCGCGATGAGCGGACGTTTTCATGGCGTCGGCCTGTTCTTCGGCCATCATCTGTTCGCCGGCAACCGTGTGAGCAAATCGTCAAGCTGGGCGTTCGAAGGGTTTTCGGCGCCGTCCACCGGCCCGCTGGCACGTACCGGCACGCCGTGGCATTGGTATGCGGGCGATTCGGCCGGCTCCGGTTGCGGTTGGGCGTCACCGCTGCCCTACTCCCGTCACGATGTGGCCGTGATCGACATGGCTCCCGGCATTTCCGCCGCGCGATTGGCCGCGATGCTCGACCCTCGTCCGGAAGCGGTGCTGTTGCGCGCGTACGGCGTTGGCAATGTGCCGAGCGACGAGCCAGGACTGACCGACGTGATCGCCGACGTGCTGCATGACGGCGTGCCTGTCGTCATCGCATCGCAATGCCAGCAGGCGGAAGTGCTGCTCGGCCATTACGAGACGGGCGACGCGATTGCCCGCGCCGGTGCGATCGGATCGGGCGACATGACGCTGGAAGCCGCATACGCGAAGATCATGTTCCTGCTGTCGCAGGGCGTGGACGCGGCCGATTTCGGCATGTGGATGCGCCGGAACATCGCTGGCGAAATCTCGCCCAGCTCGATGTAGCACGGCGCAACGCGGTTCAGCCTCCGCACGGCTCGTCGCCGCAACCGGCGCTACTCGCGGTCGAGCAGGGCGGTGAGCGCCCACAGGATGCTGACCACGTCGATCGCTTCCTGCATGAACGCGCCGACGACCACCGGAATGAGGTTGAACGCGGCCGCGACCATGCCGATAATCGCCAATCCAAGGCCGACCAGCACCGCCTGCAGCATCACTTTCTTCGTGCGGCGGGCGATGGCGATGGCGCGCGGCACGGAGGCGATGTCGTCGTTCATGATGACCACCTGCGCCGATTCGGACGCGGCGGTGGACGTGCCGTCGGTCATGGCCATACCGATGTCCGCAACCGCCAGTACAGGGGCATCGTTCACGCCGTCGCCGACCATCATCGTCACCTGTCGGGTCATGGATTCGCCGACCACGCGCTGTACGACCTTGTCCCACGCCGGCTGGTTTTGGTGCGCGTCTTCCGTGGCGTTCTTGACGGCCGCGACCTTGCCTTCGGGGAAGAGTTCGGATTGCACGTCGTCGATGCCGACCTCGCCCGCGATGATGCGTGCGGAAGCCTCCTTGTCGCCGGTGAGCATGGACAGTTTCTTCACGCCGAGCCGGTGCAGTTTTTCAAGGGACGATTTCGCGTTTTCGCGAGGCACGTCACGCAGCACGATGCGCGCGGCGAGCTTGCCGTCGATCGCCACGTATGCGGCCATTTCGTCCGGTTCGAGAGGTGCGAACAGCGAGTTCACCTCCGGCTTCTTGGAATCGCCGGCAGCGGTACCGGTTGCCGAATCGCCAACCGCGCTATCGGCCACAGCACCAGCCGCAATACCGGCCGCCGCACCTGCGCCCAGCACATGCGTGAAACCGGCCTCGTCGGCCGTCACGTACGCGAAACGACCCACGCGCACGGCATGCCCGTTCACCTCGCCGGACACACCCTTGCCCGACTGTTCCTCGATGTTCTTCACCACGGGGTAATCGCGTCCATGCCCCGGCAGATCGCGTTCGGCGCACAGCCGCTGCCCGTTCTCATAGCGCGCGTACAGCTCCTGCATGGCCTTCTGCCCGGCCGCCGCGATGCCCTTCGACAGAATGTGCAGCGAGTAGCCTTCCACCACGCCGGCCATCATCAGAATGTGGTTCTCGTCGTACGGCGAGCTGTTTTCGAACGGCTTCTCGACGCGCACGACCTGCGGCTGCTTGACGGTAAGCGTGCCGGTTTTGTCGAAGAAGATATGCGATACGCGGCCCAGGTTTTCCAGCACGTCCTGCGCTTTGATAAGAATGCCCGCCTTGGCAAGGCGACCGGTGCCGGCCACGTACGCGACGGGCGCGGCGATCAGCAGCGGGCAGGGCGTGGCCAAAACCAGCACCTGCGCGAATCGCAATGGCGTGCCTGCGACGGCCCACGCGATGCCGGCGATCGCCAGCGAAAGAATGGTGAACGGCACCGCCAGCACATCGGCGGTTTTGACGACGGTCGGGCGCGATTGCTGCGCCGAAGACACCAGTTCGAGGATCTTCTGATACTGCGAATCCTGCGCCAATTGCGTGGCACGCATCGTCAGCGCGGTCGATCCGTTGACCGCACCCGACAGCACGCGCGCGCCCGCATACACTTCGCGCGGCACCGGCTCGCCGTTGATATTGCTCAGATCCAACGTGGCGACGCCCGACAGCAGTTCGCCGTCGACCGGCACCGTTTCGCCCGGCAGCACGAGGATCACGTCGCCAAGCTTGACCTGGTCGACCGGAACGGTTTCGAAATGCTCGCCGGCCGCGTCGTAAGGCTTGGTTTGGGTGGTGGACTTATTCGTTTCCGCAGCGTTAGGCACATCCACACTGGCGACCTTGCGAAAGCCGTCCGCCGTCATGTCGCCCTCAGCATCACCGGCAGTACCGTCGGCCCCGGCAGCCGCCGCACGTGCACCCACGCCCGGCAACGTCACCACGTGCGCGGTCCGCGGCGCCGCATCAACCAGCGCCGTCAGGTTGCCTTCCGCCTTCGACTGTGCGAATTCCTCAATCGCCTCGCCGGAGGAAATCATCAGCACCACGGCCCACGCAGCCCAGTATTCCTGCACCGCCACCGTCGACGCGATCGCAATAACCGCAAGCAAATCCACACCGACGTGACCGTGCCGCAAATCGTCAATCATGCCGATCACAGTCACCACAATCGTGTACACGACCAGCGCGATCACGATCCACTGCCCGACACCCGGATTGAACGGTCCGAAAGTCAGCGAGACGCCCGCAGCCTCCCACGGACGCCACAAACCCAGCAATGCCAACGGAATCGCGGCAATGATGGCGATCGGCAGCAGCGGAACTTCTTTGCAAATGGAAATGATTCTACGCATGAGAATCTCCTTACGCTCGTATCGGACGCCTTGTTAACCCATCGGCGCCCCGCCTGCGCGGACCCTCGATACACGGCGTAAAAAGATATTTCCAGCATAACAGAGCATTGCGATTGCCGCGGCCGTTTGCGTGTGCTTCCGTTCGTCGCGCGCGTTCCGCGCATATGAAAAGGGCCGTGCGATTGCTCGCACAGCCCTTGTTTTCCGCCGTTTTTCGGCTTGTTCAGCGTTTTCCGCGATTACGCGGATTGCGGTTGCGACTTCGCCGTCAGCCTATCGGGTGGCAGCCACCCGTATCGCTGTCGGCATGAACGCCGCACACCGTACGTTGCCGTACGATGCCGCGCATCCGGCTTTACCACAGACCGAACGGATCGAACAGGCCACCGCCGTCGCCGTTGTTGCCGTTACCGCCATTCTGGCCGTTCTGGCTGCCGCCATTCTGGCCGTTGCCGTTATCGTCGTTGCCGTTGTTCTGCTGACGCTGTTCCTGCTTGTTGGAGGAGTTCGTCTTGGTCTCTTCCTGGTCGAGCGTCACTTCGAGATCCATGGTGTTGCCGCCGCGCACAACGGTCAGCTTCACCTTGTCTCCCATGGCGGAGGCGCGCACGTAACCGAGCAGCGAGTAGTTGTTGTTCACTGCCTTTCCGTTGAACGCCACGATGGAGTCGCCGGCCTTCACGCCGGCCTTGGACGCCGGGCCACCGTCGGTCACGGCCTGCACCTGGGCGCAGCCGCGGGTCACACCGTCCGCTTCCACCGAGGAGCTCTTGATGGTGATGCCAAGCACCACATGCTTCACGGAACCGTTGTCGATGATCTCGTTGGTCACACGCTTGACGAGGTTCGACGGAATGGCGAAGCCGATGCCGATGGAACCTGCCGTGCCGGACGAGCTTGCGGTGGAGGCGATGGACGAGTTGATGCCGATCACCTGGCCGGCCGCATTAAAGGTCGGACCGCCGGAGTTGCCCGGGTTGATGGCCGCGTCGATCTGCACGGCGTTGGTGACGATGGCGTTGTTGTCGTCATCGGTCACGGTCACCGGGCGGTTGAGCGCGGACACGATGCCGGTGGTGGCGGTGTCGTCGTAGCCGAGCGGATTGCCGATCGCCATGACGGCCTCGCCGACGGCGAGATTGTCGGAATCGGCGAATTCCGCGACTTTCAGATCGCTCGGCGGATTGTCGAGCTTGATCACGGCCAAATCGGTGGTGGTGTCGGTGCCGACCACCTTCGCGGAATAGACGGCGCCGCTGGCGAGCGTCACCTGAATCTGCTGCGCGCCGGAAATCACGTGGTTATTGGTGGCGATATAGCCCTTGTCGCTGATCACCACGCCGGAGCCCTTGGCTTCGCCGTCGCTGGTCGCCACGTCGATGGCCACCACGGAATCGGACACTTCCTTGGCCACCGCGGTCCAATCGACCGCCGTACCGGACTTCGCCTTGGCGGAACCGGAACCGGACGTGTTGGACTTGACGTCGGACAGCGAGCTGGAGGTCGGCACATGCACCCAACCGTTGGTGATCGCGGTGAAGCCGACGCCGAGGCACAGCGCGCCGGACACCAGTGCGGCCACAACGGCGGTGACCACATGGCTGGTCATGCCGGACTTCTGCTTGGTGACGACCGGCGTCTGGTTCGGCTGGTTCGGGAAGCCCTGCCCCGGAGCGCCGAACGGATTGCGGTTGCCCGGTCCCGCAGGGGGCATGTTCGCGCCGTACTGCGGCTGCTGCTGATTGTTCTGCTGCGCGCCGTTCTGCGCGGACGAGCCGCCAAACGGATTGCCGGACGGATTGCCATTGTTCCGCTGATTGCCGGTCGTATACGGGTTGCCGAAAGCGCCGAAGAACGGCGGACGGTTGTCCTGCGGCTGGCCCTGCTGCTGCGCGCCGTACTGCGGCTGCTGGACGGTCTGGCCGCTGGCATCGCCAGCCGGCGGCGTCGGCACCGGACCGTACGCGCCGTATTCGGGCGCCGGACGGTACTGTTCGGTCGGCGCATCCTGCGTCGCGTTGTTGATCACCGTGCGTTCACCGGCAGCGGAAGCATAATCCGGCGTATCGTCAGCGGTATTGCCTGCCGTGCCATCCGCCGCGTCCACGGTAGGAAGGGCGGTGGTGGGCTGCTCGCCCGCGTTCGGCACTGCAATCGGTTCGGTAACGGAAGTCTGTGCTTCGTCGGCGACGTTCTCGCTCGGCGTCTGCGGCGCGGTCTGCTGCGTGCCATCCTGCGGCTGGGCGATGTTCTGATCGCTATTATCTTCAGCCATTGTTGCTCCTTATTCGTCTCGCGGCATTCAACATGGTCAGCAATCGTGCCGCTCGAACTGCTATCTAAGAGTAAAGATACCTGCTCTGGAAGTTTCCTGAATGTTTGTTGAAAGTAGCAATCGAATCGCTTGGCAGTTTGCTTCATACGATGCCACCGTCGACCGCCGATGGCGCCACCGCGGCAATCGGCGCTATCGCATACAGTTGAGAGCATGACAAGCTTGAACGAACCACAGACCGGCGCGGTGGCGCACGAGATCTCAGCGGCCAACTCGGCAGCCGGCGCAACGCACGACGCAGCAGGCAACACGACCAGCGCGGCATCGACCGAAAACCTTATTGAGCATCCCCGCGGCGCGGAACCCGGCAAGCCCGGCCGCCGCGACGCGTTCTACTTCGAGCAGAAAACCCGCCTGCCAGATGCGGCCGATGGCAAGGGCCGCGGCGGCGCGCGATACGGACGCACCGGCATCATCCACACCCCCCACGGCGACATCCACACCCCGGCGTTCGTGCCGGTGGCCACGCAGGCCGCGATGAAGGCCGTGCTGCCCGAAACCATGAAGGATCTTGGCGCGCAATGCCTGCTGTCCAACGCGTTCCACCTGTATGAACGACCCGGAGAACAGGTGCTCGACGAAGCCGGCGGACTCGCCAAATTCATGAACTGGAACGGTCCGACGTTCACCGATTCCGGCGGATTCCAGGTGCTGTCACTCGGCGCGGGCTTCAAGAAGACGCTCGCCATGGACGTCACCGGCATGAAATCGGACGACGTGATCGCGGAAGGCAAGGAGCGGCTCGCGTTCGTGGACGAGGACGGTGTGACGTTCAAGTCGCCGCTCAACGGCTCGCTGCACCGGTTCTCCGCCGAAATCTCCATGGGCATCCAGCACAAGATCGGCGCCGACATCATGTTCGCTTTCGACGAGCTGACCACGCTGATGAACACCCGCGGCTACCAGGAACGTTCCGTGGAACGCACCTACCGCTGGGCGCAACGTTGCGTGGCCGAGCACAAGCGGCTTACCGAGGAACGTCTCGGCAAGCCGTATCAGGCGCTCTACGGCGTAGTGCAGGGCGCGAATTACGAGGATCTACGCAGGCATGCCGCCGAACAGATCGCTTCACTCGATTTCGACGGCGTCGGCATCGGCGGCGCGATCGAGAAGCGCATCATCGGCGACACCTGCGCCTGGATCTGTGACGCGATGCCGGAAAGCCGTCCGCGTCACGTGCTCGGCATCGCCGCGGTGGACGACATCTTCGCCTGCGTGGAGAACGGCGGCGACACCTTCGACTGCGTGGCCCCCGCGC
>OHTF01000090.1_pt1 | contig 43941 bp, 54 predicted proteins | sample 1578811 | NCBI WGS metagenome assembly OHTF01 (sample SAMEA3879571, study PRJEB24766) | human gut metagenome | biome: human-associated habitat; feature: feces | place: USA | collected 1985/1987
TATTAGAATTATAACATTTTTTGTTTTTTAAGTAAACTGATATAAATGTTAATAAGTTAAAAGTTATTAACAAAAAAACTCTAGTTTCCTAGAGAATTTTATTAAACTAGTTCTAAACTAACTATTAAAGCGTCGTCTCCTCTTCTTTCAGCTAGTTTGATTATTCTAGTGTAGCCACCATTTCTTTCAGCATATTTTGGTGCTAGTGTATCAAATAGGTATTTTACAGTTTCAGTATCGTTTTCTAAGAATGCAAGTGCTTTTCTTCTAGATACTAAATCGCCTTTTTTTGCATAAGTAATCATTTTATCAACATATTTTCTAGCTTCTTTAGCTCTTTCTTCTGTTGTTTCTACTTTGCCATTTTTTAATACAGTTTTTGTTAAACCAGATAAGATACTTCTTCTTTGTTTAGTTTCTCTGTTTAATTTTCTATATAATGCCATGTGTACCTCCTAATCTTCATCACGGAACTTAAGTCCCATATCTTTTATTTTATCTATTACTTCTTTTAATGATTTTTTACCTAAGTTTCTTATTTTCATCATTTCGCCTTCACTTAATGAAGTTAAGTCTTGTAATGTATGATGACCTGCTCTTTTAAGGCAGTTGTATGCTCTTACAGAAAGGTCTAATTCTTCTATAGGTGTTTCTAAAGTTTTTTGAATTGGATCTTCTTCTTTATCAGATAAAAGTCCAGTCATATCAGCTATTTTGTTAAGTTTTGTTAAGATATCAAAGTGCTCTATTAATATTCTACTTGCTAATGCAATTGATTCTTCTGGAGTTATAGCACCATTAGTGTATACTTCCATTACAAGTTTGTCATAGTTTTCACTTTGTCCAACACGTGCTGGTTCTACCTCATAACTTATTCTTTCAATTGGGCTGTATAGAGAGTCTACTGGAATTACTCCAACTTCTATATTTTTCATTTCTTTTCTGTTGATTTTAGCATCTACATATCCACGTCCATTAGATATTACTATTTCCATATTTATGCTTCCGCCTTTAGATAAGTTACAAATTACTAAGTCTTTGTTTATTATCTCAACATCTGAGTCTGGAGTTATGTCTCCTGCAGTTACTGCTCCTTCTTTGTCAGCTTTTAAATATAGTTTTTTGTCTTCATCAGTGTGATTTTTAACTACTAATTTTTTTAGATTAAGTATGATTTCTGTTACGTCTTCTCTTATTCCATCAACTTTTTGGAATTCGTGAAGTACTCCGTCAATTTTAATATACTTAATAGCACTGCCAGGAAGGCTTGATAACATTACTCTTCTTAAAGCATTACCAATTGTTGTACCGAAACCTCTTTCTAATGGTTCAAGTACAAATTTTCCATAAAAGTTGTTTTCATCATATTCTACAACTTTGTAATCTGGTTTTTCAAATCTTAACATAATAATTCCCCTTTCCTAAACACGTCTTCTCTTAGGTGGTCTACAACCGTTATGTGGTACTGGTGTTACATCAGTGATTGATGTTACTTCAAGTCCTGCTGTGCTTAATGAACGAATAGCAGTTTCTCTTCCTCCACCTATACCTTTTACATATACGTCTACTTTTCTAAGTCCCATATCGTATGCTACTTTTCCAGCTGCTTCAGCAGATTGTCCAGCAGCAAATGGAGTTTTCTTTTTGCTTCCTTTGTATCCAATTGATCCACTTGAAGCCCAGCTTATTACTCCACCGTTTTCATCAGTTATTGTTACGATAGTGTTATTATATGTTGCATGTATATGACATTCACCAGTAGTGATGTCCTTCTTGACTTTTCTTTTTCTTCTATTATATGCCATTATTTAACCTCCTATTTCTTCTTATTTGCTATTGTTTTAGCTTTACCTTTACGAGTTCTAGCATTTCTACTTGTTCTTTGTCCTCTTACTGGTAATCCTTTTTTATGTCTAGTTCCTTGGTAAGAGTTGATTTCCATTTTTGTTTTGATGTTCATTTCAACTTCACGCTTTAAGTCTCCAACTAGTACATATTCATCACATGCTTTTCTTAGGTCGTTAACTTGATCGTTTGTTAAATCTTTAACTCTTATATCTTCACTTACACCAGCAGTTTCACAAATTTTCTTTGCTCTTGATGGTCCAATTCCGTATATATAAGTTAACCCTATAACTATTCTTTTATCTTTTGGTAAATCAATATTTTTAATACGTGCCATAATTACCTCCTATTAACCTTGTCTTTGTTTGTGTTTTGGATTTTCACAAATTACCATGACTTTTCCTTTTCTTTTAATTACTTTGCATTTATCGCATATTGGTTTTACTGATGGTCTTACTTTCATTTTCTTGCCTCCATTATTTTCTATATATTATACGCCCACGTGTTAAATCACAAATTGGAATTTCTAGTAATACTGTATCACCTGGAAGAATACGTATATAGTTTAGACGCATTTTTCCAGAAACGCGGGCCTCTACAATATGACCGTTTTCTAATTTTACTTTAAAGTCTCCCCCTGGGATTATTTCTAGTACTTTTCCTTCTGTTTCAATGTATCCATCTTTAGCCATTTATTCACTCTCCTGTTAATATTTCATAACCATTTTTGGTTACTACTATAGTATGTTCAAAGTGTGCTGTTGGACTTTTGTCTTGTGTTTCAATTGTCCAATCGTCTTCTAAAAGCCACACATCTCTTTTTCCTAAACTAAACATTGGCTCGATTGCAAGTGTCATTCCTTCTTTTAATACTAAGTTACTTTCGTTATTGCTGTAGTTTGGAATGTATGGATCTTCATGCATTTCTTTTCCTATGCCGTGACCTGTTAGTTCTCTTACTACACCAAGCTCGTGCTCTTTTGCTACACTTTCGATAGCCGTGCAAACATCATTTAGTATTATTCCTGGTTTTATAACACTTAAGCCTTTATATAATGCTTCTTTAGTATATTTTAGCAAATCTTCTACTTCTTTTGTTACCTCGCCTACTTTATATGTTCTTGCAGTGTCTGCCATATAACCTTTGTATTCAACTACTACGTCAATAGTGATTATGTCACCATTTTTTAGTTTTCTGTTACTAGGTATTTCGTGCACTACACTTTCATTTACTGATGTACATATGCTAGCAGGGTATCCTTCGTAGCCTAAGCAAGAAGGGTAACAATCTTTACTTGTTATGTATTTATTTGCTATTTCATCTAAATGCTTAGTTGTTACGCCAGGCTTTATTTCTTTTTCCATTAATTCTAATAGATCATAAGCAACTTTACCGGCGTAACGCATTAATTCTAGTTCTTTTTCAGATTTGGTACTAATCATTTTTTACTCCCAGTCTAGCCATTAAACTATCTAGCATTTTTTCTGGCTCTACTTTTCCATCTATGGTTATTAATTTACCAAGACTGTCAAAGTATTCTATTACTGGCTTTGTTTCTTCTTTGTATACATCATATCTTTTTTCATATGATTCTTTATTGTCATCTGTTCTTTGTTCAAGTTTTACGTGACAATCATCACAAAGTTCTTCTTCTTTTGGTTTATTATAACCAGTTAGAACATTATATCCTTTTTTACATTTAGGACAAGTTCTTCTTCCAAGTACTCTTTTTAAGCCAGTTTCTTTATCAATGTCAATATATATTACTTTATCAACATCTATGTTTAATTTTTTTAGTATTTCTTCATAGTCGTGTGCTTGGTTTATTTTTCTAGGATATCCGTCCATCATAAACGGTACGCTTAGATCAAGAGTTTTTAGTTTGGCTTCGATTAATCTTTTCATTAGGTTATCGTCAACCATTTCTCCTTTTTCTATTATTTCTTTTACTTCTTTTCCTATTTCTGTTCCAAGAGATACTTGCTCTCTTAAAGCGTCTCCAGCACTTATATGATTGAAACCATATTTTTCTTTTAATAAACTACTATACGTTCCCTTGCCTGCTGCAGGTGGAGCGATCCAAATTATATTCATATCTACCTCCTATAAGCACGACTTGCTACAGAACTTTCTAGTTGTTTGTAAGTTTCTAGTAATACTCCTACTACGATTAGGATACTTGTTCCACCTAGGGTAACTATACTTGGCATATCAGAAATCCAACTAAATATAATTGGAATTGCTGCTATTACTGCTATGAATATTGCTCCCATAAATGTTATTCTTGATAAGACTTTAGAAATGTATTTTGTTGTTTCAGTTCCTGGTCTTATTCCTGGAATGTATCCGTTTTGTTTGTTTAGATTTTTAGATATATCTTCAGGATTTACTGCTGCTACAAAAGTGTAACCATAAGTAAATGCTATTATTAGTAAGATATATACTACAAATCCTATAGGTGTTGATGTTGTTAAGTATTTATCAACAAATAATTTAAATCCTTCACTTTTTATTAAATATGTTAGTGTTGTTGGGATTGCAAGTACTGCTGATGCGAAGATTACTGGCATTACTCCTGCAGAGTTTATTCTTAGTGGTAAGAATGATGAGTTAGCACTATTGTATGCTCCTCTACTTCTGTTTGAGTATTGAATTGGTATTTTTCTTTCAGCCTCTTGTACATATATTACACCAACTACTATTCCAACATATAGTAATATGAAGATTATGAATGATAGAATTCCTAGGAAAGTATTTGAAGTTCCTACTACTAGTCCGTTGTAAGCTTCTATCATCATTCTTGGTACTGTGTTTATGATACCTGCCATTATTATTAGGCTTATACCATTACCTAGACCTTTATTAGTTATTTGGTCTCCTAAGTATAATAGGAATGCTGTACCTGCTGTTAATATTAAGCTTATTTCAACATATTCTAGTGGAGTTCCTGTTTTTCCCATAAACATTATTGAATAGATGTAACCTTCTATAAGTGCGAAACCTATTCCAAGGTATCTATTTATTTTGTTTATTTTTCTTCTACCTTCTTCTCCCATTTCTTTTAGTTCTTTAAAATAATTTATTCCCATTAAATCCATTTGCAATACTTGAAGAAGTATTGATGCTGTGATGTAAGGCATTACACCTAGTGCGAATATACTAAATTGTTTTAGTCCGCCACCACTCATTGCATTTAATAGTTCTAGAAATCCTAAATCTTTTGTTATAGCTTTCATACCAGGTACAGTTATTGCATTTCCTAGAGCGAAAATGAATAATGCACCTATTGTATAAAATACTCTGCTTTTAAGGTCTTTATTAGTTTTCTTAAATATTTGCTTAAATGTTGAAAACATCTAAATCACCTCTGCTTTTCCACCATTACTTTCTATCTTTGAGATTGCAGTTGTTGTGAATAAGTTTGCTTTAACCGTTAATTTTTTAGTAAGGTCTCCACTTCCTAAAATTTTTATTCCACTTAGAGTTTTTTTAATTAATCCAGTTTCTTTTAGTAATTCTGGAGTTACAACTGTTCCATCTTCAAATCTATTTAAGTCTGATACGTTTATTACAGCGTATCTTGTAGTAAATCTAGCATTGTTGAATCCTCTTCTTGGTATTCTTTTGTATAGTGGATTTTGTCCACCTTCAAACCAAGGTTTTATGCTTGCTCCTGAACGAGCTTTTTGACCTTTTTCTCCACGGCCACTTGTTTTTCCTAATCCGCTTCCTGGTCCTCTACCTACTATTTTTCTTCTGTGAGTTGACCCAGGATTTGTTTTTAATTCATTTAATTTCATTATCCTACAATCTCCTCTACTGTTTTACCACGTAAGCTTGCAATATGACTTGCACTTCTTTGTTTCTTTAATGCATCCATTGCAGCTTTAGCAGTGTTTATTTGTGTGTTACTTCCTAATGATTTAGATACTATATCTTTTACACCAGCAAGTTCTAGTACGTTACGAACTGGTCCACCAGCAATGATACCACTACCAGCTTTAGCAGGTTTAATAAGTACTCTAGCAGCTCCGCAAGTTCCGATTACTTCGTGACTTAGTGTTCTGTTTTCTACTAGGTTTACTTTTATTACGTTCTTTTCTGCAGCTTTTATAGCTTTTGATATTGCAGTTGGAACTTCATTTGCTTTACCTGTTCCTAGTCCTACTTTACCTTTTCTATCACCTACAGCAACTGTTGCTGTGAATCTCATTGTACGTCCACCTTTAGTTGTTTTAGATACACGCCCGATTGAGATTACTTTTTCTTCATAAGGACTCTTTTTAACGAATTCTCTTTTGTTATTTCTTTCTCTTTTATTATTTTCCATTTCTTAACAGTCCCTCCTAAAACTCTAGTCCAGCTTCTCTAGCTGCATCTGCAAGTGCTTTAACTCTTCCGTGATAAGCATATCCTCCACGATCGAATACTACACTTTTGATACCTTTTTCAAGTGCACGTTTTGCAACTTCTGCACCAACTTTTTTAGAAGTTTCAGTATCACATTTGTTTAGTTTCATTTCTAAACTTGAGGCACTTACTAAAGTTTCACCAGTCTCATCGTTGATGATTTGAGCATATATGTTAGTATTGCTTCTAAATACGTTAAGTCTTGGAGTGTTTTCTGTACCTGATAAATTCTTTCTGATACGAGCGTGTCTTTTTAGACGACTTACATTTTTACTTTCTTTCTTTATCATAATTTACCTCCTATGCAGCTTTCTTTCCTTCCTTACGTCTTATATGTTCATCTTTGTACTTAATACCTTTTCCTTTATATGGTTCTGGGCCACGTACTTTACGAACGTTTGCTGCAAATTCTCCTACAGCTTGTTTATCATAACCACTGATTGTTAATTCAGTTTGGCTTGGACTCTCTAGTTTAATTCCTTCTGGAGCTTCCATTTTTACTGGATGAGAATAACCAGCACTAATTGTTAATGTGTTCCCTGCTAATTGGAATCTATAACCTACACCATTGATTTCTAATTCTTTTTTGAATCCTTCTGTTACACCAGTTATCATATTTGCTATGTTTGCATTTGTTGTTCCGTGTAAACTTCTTAATTCTTTAGAGTCATTATCTCTTGTTACAGTTACATTTCCATCACTAACTACTACATTGATTCCAGGTTTTACTGAAAGAGTCATACTTCCTAATTTACCTGTTACTTTAACTTCGCTACCGTTAACTTCTACTGTTGTACCTTCTGGTACTACTAATACTCTTTTACCTATTCTACTCATAATAACTCCTTACCATATGTATGCAAGAATTTCTCCACCTAGGTTTGCTTTTCTTGCTTCCTTATCTGTCATTATTCCTTTTGAAGTAGATACTATAGCTATTCCTAAACCATTTAATACTTTAGGTACTTCTTCTGCTTTAACATATACTCTTAGACCAGGTTTACTGATTCTTTTAAGTCCTGTTATTACTCTTTCTTTTTTAGCACCATATTTTAGGTTTAATACTAATTTTTCAGCAGCTCCGTCTTTGATTACTTCAAAGCCTTCAATGTATCCTTCGTTTGTTAATATTGTAGCGATTTCTTTTGTCATTTTAGAACCAAGTACTTCAACACTTGTATATTTCATTGCAGATGCATTACGTATTCTTGTAAGCATATCTGCTATTATATCGTTTACCATTACTATAGTCCTCCCTTCTTACCAACTAGACTTTTTAACGCCTGGTATTTGTCCTTTGTAAGCTAGTTCTCTAAAGCAAATACGGCATAGTCCGAATTTTCTTAATACTCCGTGAGGTCTTCCGCATCTTTCACATCTTGTGTAATTTCTAACAGCGAATTTGCTTCCTCTTTTTTGACTAACTAATTTACTTGTTTTTGCCATTATCTTAGACCTCCTATTTCTTGAAAGGTAAACCAAAACCACTTAGTAATTCTAGTGCTTCTTCATTTGTTTTAGCAGTTGTTACTATAACAATGTCAAGGCCTCTAGTTTTAATTACTTGATCGTAGTCTACTTCTGGGAATATAAGTTGTTCTTTAATTCCTAAAGTATAGTTTCCTCTTCCATCAAAACTTCCTTTTGAGATTCCTCTAAAGTCACGTACACGAGGTAATGCAATTTTAATTAGTTTTTCCAAGAAAATATACATTTTTTCACCACGTAATGTAACTTTACAACCAATTTTGCTTCCTTCTCTTAATTTAAATCCTGCGATTGATTTTTTTGCTTTTGTAACAACAGGTTTTTGACCGGCGATTACTTCAAGTTCTTTAACAGCAGCATCTAAATATTTAGAATCAGCTGCTCCATCTCCTACACCCATATTAAGTACTATTTTTTCTAGCTTAGGTACTTCCATTTTAGAAGTGTAACCGAATTTTTCTATAAGAGCAGGAGTTATTTCTTCATTATATAATTTCTTTAATGTTTCCATTGTACCCTCCTATTTAGACTCTTTCTTAGATTTTTTTGTTTCTTTCTTTTCTTCTGAAAGAACTTTTACGTTTGAAATATGAATAGGAGCTTCTATTTCAAGAATTCCACCAGTTTCGTTTGTTCTACCTGGTTTAACGTGTTTTTTTACTATGTTAACACCTTCAACGATTACTCTAGATTCACTTCTTAAAACTTTTGATACTTTTCCTTCTTTACCCTTGTTTGAACCAGTAATAACTTTTACTTTATCTCCAACTTTAATTTTCATCTAGCATCCCTCCTATAATACTTCTGGCGCTAGTGAAACGATTTTCATGAAGTCTTTATCACGAAGTTCACGAGCAACCGGTCCTAGAACACGTGTTCCTACAGGACTCTTATCATCTTTAATTAGAACACAAGCATTGTCATCAAATTTGATATGGCTTCCGTCAGGTCTTTTTACACCTTGAACTGTTCTAACTATAACAGCCTTTACGACTTTTCCCTTTTTAACGTTTGAATTAGGTATTGCTTTTTTAACAGTTCCTACTACAACGTCTCCAATATTTCCGCTTCTTACAAAAGATCCACCAAGTACTCTGATTACTAAGATTTCTCTTGCACCTGAGTTATCGGCAACTTTTAAACGGCTTTCTGGTTGTACCATTAATACTCACGTTCCTTTCTTAAAGTATGATAGCTTCTTCAATAATGCTATCTAATACATATCTTTTTGTTTTTGATAGAGGACGGCAAGCTACTATTCTAACTGTATCCCCTACTTTTGCTTTGTTTTCTTCATCGTGTGCTTTGTATTTTTTAGAGTATTTTACTCTTTTTTTGTATAGTGGGTGGTTTTTGTAAGTTTCAGTTAAAACTACTATTGTTTTATCCATACTTGTGCTTACAACTTTTCCAACTCTTGTTTCTTTAGTCTTTTCCATAGTTCCTCCTAATTACCTTCCTTACGTTCGTTAAGTACAGTTTTTAGTCTAGCAACGTCGTGACGTAATTCTTTGATTCTATGTGGTTTTTCTAAAGTACCAGTGGCACCACTAAAACGTAAATTCCAAAGTTCAGCTTTAATTTCAACTATTTTTTTATTTATATCTTCAGTGGACATTTTTCTTATTTCACTAGTTTTCATTACTTTCACCACTTTCTTTCATTATAAATTTTGTTTTGATTGGTAGTTTGTGACCAGCTAAACGAAATGCTTCTCTAGCTGTTTCTTCAGTAACATCACCCATTTCAAACATGATTTTACCTTCTTTAACTACTGCTACCCATTCTTCAACGTTACCTTTTCCGCTTCCCATACGAACTTCTAAAGGTTTCTTTGTTCTTGCTAAATGAGGGAATATGTTAATATATACTTTACCTCTTTTAGACTTTTTCATTTCTCTTGTCATTGCTACACGAGCTGCTTCGATTTGTCTTGCAGTTATGTAAGCACCTTCTTTAGCTACTAATCCGTATTCTCCGTAAGATAATTTATTTTTACCTTTACTTTTACCTTCGTAACTAACTCTATGAGGTTTTCTATATTTAGTTCTCTTTGGTAGTAACATCTTTCTTACCTCCCTTATTTCCTTTAGCAGGCAATATTTCTCCTTTATAGATCCATACTTTTACACCGATTTTTCCGTAGATTGTGTCTGCTTCTTTGTGAGCATAATCGATGTCAGCTCTTAAAGTGTGAAGTGGTACTGTTCCTTCATTATATCCTTCACTTCTTGCTATTTCAGCACCGTTTAAACGTCCAGATACAAGAGTTTTTATACCTTTTGCTCCTGCTTTCATTGTGTTTCTGATTGCTTTCTTTTGAGCAACTCTGAATGAAGCACGATTTTCTATTTGCATTGCGATTTGTTCTGCTACTAATGCAGCATTTAAGTCTGGTTCTTTAATTTCTACTATTGATAAGTAAATTTCTTCTCCAGTTAATTTTGCAAGTGCTTTTTTGAGTTTTTCTATTTCTTCTCCACCACGTCCGATTACGATTCCTGGTTTAGAAGTATTGATTATAATATTTGTTCTTTTTTTGTTTCTTTCGATTACAACACTAGCGACTGAGCTACCTTTAAGATTTTTATCTAGATATTTACGAATCTTAATGTCAGTGTTTAAGTATTTTGAAAAGTCTTTACTTGGTGCGTACCATTTGCTTTCCCAGTCTTTGTTGATACCAATTCTTAGTCCGACTGGACTTACTTTTTGACCCATAGCTTAGTCCTCCTTCCCATCACTTACTTTTACAAATATGTGACTTGTTCTCTTATCACGTCTGTCTACACTTCCACGTGATGCGATTTTACTTCTTTTTAATGTTGCTCCTTCGTTAATGTATGTTTCTTTAACGAATAAGTCTTCTTCTTTAAGTCCTAGATTATTTACAGCATTTGCTACTGCACTATCAAGTACTTTCTTTATTAAACGACTACCTTTAGTATTAGTTGTTAATAATATATTTCTGGCTTCTTTAACACTTTTGCCTCTTACTAGGTCAAGTGTCATTCTAGCTTTTCTAGGTGCGATCATGGCACCTTTATGTATTGCATAAGTTTCCATAATTTACCCTCCTATTTGTTTTCGCCAGCGTGTCCACCGAACTTACGAGTTAATGCAAACTCACCAAGTTTGTGTCCTACCATATCTTCAGTTACATATACTGGAATGAAATCTTTTCCATTATGTACTGCGAATGTGTGCCCAACGAAATCAGGATAGATTGTTGAACGACGTGACCAAGTTTTTATTACTTCCTTTTTACCGCTTTCGTTTAGACTCTCTACTTTTTTAAGTAGTCTATTAAAAACGTAAGGTCCTTTTTTTAAACTTCTTGACATACTAACAAATCCTTTCTTTATTTTTTCTTTCTACGAGATACGATTAATTTCTCGCTTGCTTTTTTTGTTTTACGTGTTTTTAATCCAAGTGCAGGTTTACCCCAAGGTGTCATAGGTCCTTTACGTCCAACTGGAGCTTTACCTTCACCACCACCGTGAGGGTGATCATTAGGGTTCATAACAGATCCACGTACTGTAGGTCTCCATCCCATATGTCTTTTACGTCCTGCTTTTCCTAAATGAACTAGTTCATAATCTAAGTTACCAACTGTTCCGATAGTTGCACGACATACTCCCATTACTTTTCTTGTTTCACCAGATTTTAATCTTAGTAATACATATTTTCCTTCTCTTCCTAGGATTTGTGCGCTTGATCCTGCACTTCTTGCAAGTTGTGCACCTTTTCCTGGGTTAAGTTCGATATTGTGTACTACTGTACCAACTGGAATGTTCATAAGTGGAAGAGCATTTCCAACTTTAATGTCAACGTTTTCTCCACTTTCAATTTTATCTCCAACTTTTAAGTTAAGAGGTGCGATGATATATTTTTTTTCACCATCAGCGTAAGTTATTAGTGCGATGTTTGCACTTCTGTTTGGATCATATTCAATTGTTGTAACTGTTCCAATAACACCATCTTTATTTCTTTTGAAATCGATTAGACGGTATTTTCTTTTAACTCCGCCACCTCTGTGTCTTACAGTGATTTTACCTTGATTGTTTCTTCCAGCTTTACTTTTTAGTTTTCCTAATAAACTTTTTTCTGGAGTACTATGAGTGATTTCTTCGTTTACTAGAGTACTCATATTTCTAGTACCGTTTGTTATTGGTTTATATTTCTTTATTGCCATTATAATCACCTACTAAAACTCTATTGTAGAGCCTTCCTTAAGTTTTACATAAGCTTTTTTGTATGGAGTTGTATAACCAGTATATTTTCCAACTCTTCTTCTTTTAGCTTTTGTATTAGTAGTGTTAACGCTTTCAACTTTAACGTTCCATTTGTTTTCAATTACTTGTTTGATTTCTGTTTTGTTTGCTTTTTTATCTACTTTGAAAACATATACGTTGTTACTACTTAAATTATTTGTTTTTTCAGTTATTACTGGTGCTTTGATTATTTCGATATTCATTATTTAAGCACCTCCTCTATTTTGCTTACGCTAGCTTCGTCTATTAAAACGTTGTCAGCACTTACTAAGTCTAGTACGTTTATGCTAGTTGGTTCAATAACATATAGGTTAGGCATATTTCTTGTAGCAAGTACTACATTACCATTTTCTCCATCAGTTATTATTAATGTTTTACCATTTAACTTTAATCCTTCTAGTGTACTATTAAATTCTTTAGTTTTAGGTGAAGCGATTTCTAAACTATCTACTACACATAAACCTTTATTTTGGAATTTATCTGAAAGTGCGCTTTTAAGAGCTAGACGTCTTTCTTTTCTATTCATTTTGAAACTGTGACTTCTTGGTGTTGGTCCAAATACTACACCACCACCTACCCAGTGAGGAGCTCTTATAGTTCCTTGACGAGCACGTCCAGTTCCTTTTTGTCTCCAAGGTTTTCTTCCACCGCCTGATACTTCACTTCTTCCTTTAGTATCGTGTGTACCTTGTCTTAATGATGCTAATTGTAATTTAATAGCGTTTGATAATACGATTTCGTTTACTTCTACGTTCCAAACTTCATCATTAAGTGTTATATCTTTAACGTTTTCTCCTTTTAGAGTTATTACACCTATTTTTGCCATTATTCAGTCTCCTCCTTTTCTGGAGTGTTTTCTGTAGTTTCTTCTGTAATAACTTCATTATTTTCAACTGTTTCAGTTAGTTCTTCTGTTACTACTTCGTTATTTTCAACTACTTCTTCAACTATGTATGAAACTAATTCTTTAGCTTCTACTTTACCACCATTTTTAATAGCAGTTCTTACTAATACGTAACCTTTTTTAGGTCCTGGTACATTACCACTTATTAATAGGCAACTATTTTCTACATCTACTGCTATGATTTCAAGATTTTGAATTGTAACAGTTTCGTTACCCATATGTCCTGGTAATTTTTTACCTTTTAAGACTCTCATTGGTCTCATTGGTCCACGAGAACCTACTGCTCTGTGATAATGTGAACCGTGTGACATTGGACCTCTACTGAAGTTATGTCTTTTGATTGTTCCTTGGAAGCCTTTACCTTTTGATGTACCTGTTACATCTACAAGTTCTCCAGCTTCAAATACATCTACACCAATTACTTGCCCAACTTCATAGTTAGCAATGTCTAATCCTTTAATTTCTTTTAAGAAGCGCTTAGGTGTAGTATTTGCTTTCTTAATGTGTCCCATTTCTGGTTTATTAGATACTTTTTCTCTTTTTGTGAAAGCACCTAATTGAATACTGTTATACCCATCTTTTTCAACTGTTTTGATTTGAGTTATTACGTTAGGTTCAACTTCAACTACAGTTACTGGTATAAGTTTTCCGTCAGTTGTGAAGACTTCTGTCATTCCAACTTTACGTCCTAAGATTCCTTTCATTGTTTTTCCTCCCTACTAAATCTTATAATTTGATTTCGATATCTACTCCACTAGGTAAGTCTAAGTGAGATAATGCATCTACTGTTTCCTTACTAGGACTATCAATATCAATTAGTCTTTTGTGTGTTCTCATTTCAAATTGTTCACGTGAATCTTTATACTTGTGAACAGCTCTTAAGATTGTGATTTTATCTATTTCAGTTGGTAGTGGAACTGGTCCAGAAACTATACCACCTGTACGTTTAACAGTATCTACAATTTTACCTGCTGCTTTATCAAGAACTCTGTGATCATACGCTTTTAATCTGATACGAACTTTCTCTTTAGCCATATATTTACCCTCCTTCGCCTATTTCAAATAGACTAGCTCGGCACGAATTACCTGATATTTAATCAAGTTTCAACAACTTAACCGGGTGTATCAGCAACCTCGCGCTTCCTCGCAGTCATACGCATATAATTATATGATACTTTTGTGTAAAAATCAACCCCTTTTTGAAAGAAATTTTGTGTAAAGTTGACATACGTTTTTTCCTTACAAAAATAAATAAACAGAAAACATTTTTAGGTTTCCTGTTTACACCAATTCTTTACATAAAAAGCTATAAGTTTCTGTTTAAAAATTCCGTATCTTTGTCTAGAGATGTCATCTTATATTTTGTTTCATAGTCAGCGATAAGCGCTTTTAATTCATCAGTATTTACTTTTTCATTTTCAACTATTCCACCGATATAGAAGTATCCTATATTTTGTATGTGATATGCACTACCATATTCTTTATGAGGATTGTCTTTATCTTTATAATAATGTATCTTTTCTACATAAAATTTGCAATCGATATTATTACTTTCTAATTCATCTAAATTATTATAGTTATCAACTTTGATTATTTGTCCATCAGTCATTTTGCAGACTATGAAATGATATAAATATTTATTAGTTTCTTCTTCAAGTTCTTTTTCAAATTTAGATTGTTCAATTCTAATAAAATTTAAATTTTCTAGTTTCATATTACTCCTATAGTTTGCTTAACACGCTTATTGCTTTATCATATTCAGACATTAAGTTTTTGTATTCCTTATTAATATAGTCCCAATCATTTTGTTTTGCTTTGTTTTGATGAATTTCAAATAAGTCTCCTAGTTTCATAAGTCCAAAAGTTCTACTTTCACTTTTTAATCTGTGTACTAGTATTTCGTAATTTTCTGTATCCTTATTATTATAGTACTCTTCTAATTCTTTTCGTACTTTTATGCTTTCTGATATATAAGTCTGAATTTCATATATTAATTCATTTAGATTTGTGAATAGTTTTTTTACTTCTTTTAAGTCTACTCCTGCTTTTTCGAGTATTTCTTCTTTGCCTTCATCAACTTTAATTTCTTCTTTTTTGAGGGTAGTTTCTTTTGTCTCTTTGCCTTTTAGTTCTTTTTTTAAGAATGCTTCTAGTTCTGTTCTTTCAATTGGTTTTGATAAGTATCCTATGAATCCTTCTTTTAGATACATTTCTTTCTGTCCTTCCATTGCGTCGGCTGTTAGTGCGACTACTGGAATATTAAAGTTTTCATCTTTCTTAAGTTCTTTAAATGTTTCTACACCACTTAAGTTTGGCATCATTATGTCCATAAATATTATGTCATATGTGTTTCCATTTTTGATTTTTTCTATGCATTCTTCACCACTTATGGCTGTTTCTGATTTTAGACCATATTCTCCTAGTATTTTTTCAGCAACTTTTAAGTTAAGTTTTGAGTCATCTACAATTAGTACTTTTACTCCATTGTATTTGGTTATTTCTTTTGTTTCTTCTTCGTTTATTATAGCAGTAGAGATTTCTTCTGGCACTAATACCGTGAATGTACTTCCTACTCCATAGGAACTATCAACACTTATTGTACCACCAAGCATTTCTACTAAGCTTTTTGTTATTGCGAGGCCTAAACCTGTTCCTTCGATGGATGTGTTTTTATCTTCTTCTAATCTGTCGAATTTTGTGAATAGATGGCTTAGTTGTTCTTCTTTTATTCCACGTCCTGTGTCTTTGACAGTTATTTCTAAATTACATATATTATTTTTATTGTGTGCAATTACATTTAAATCAACACTACCAGAGTCGGTATATTTTATTGCGTTTGATAATAAGTTTGAAATTATTTGTTTAATTTTGTTTAGGTCTCCATAAAATGCACTAGGTAAGTTCTTGTCGATATTAACATTTAATTTTAATGATTTAGAGCCAATTCTAGTTTCAAGAAGTTTTGCTAATTTTTCTATTTCATCTTTTGGATTATAGTTTACTTTTACTATTTCCATTTTTCCTGCTTCTATTTTGCTTATGTCTAGAATGCTATTAACTATTTCAAGCAATGTATAGCTTGCATTTACAACATCTTTAGAGTCTTCGTGTATTTCTTTTATATCATCTGTTTTATTTATTATTTCTGATAAGCCCACGATGGCATTTAGAGGCGTCCTTATTTCGTGTGACATACTACTTAGGAATTCAGTTTTTGCACGATTTGCTTTTTCTGCTGAATTTTTAGCAAGTTCAAGTTCGTTTATTAATTTCATATCTGGATTTTCAATGGTGTGATACATAAGACAAGTTACAAATGTGTGCAATGATAGCATTAGTGTTAATTCTGGGTGTTTATATTGTATTCCTATTACAATGATACCTAAGAATAAAAATATAATTAAAGGGTAATATGATTTTTCTTTGATTCTTTTGAAATTAATTATTAGTAAAGCAATGCAAAACAATACTAATGAGCCACTTACTAGATATAATAATTTAACCGAAGTTCCATAGGAATAAGCGGCACCATTATTTATGTAGTATTCTATTGGTAATAAAAGGAATAGCATATCTGAAATTACTCCTACAACTATACCTATACTTTTTAATAGCTTTTTAGTTGTTTCTTTTTTAATTGAAACTATAACTACATAATAAGTAAAGAGTAATGTCCAACTACATATATATATTAGGATAAGTCTTAGGAATAACTTTAGTACATTCTCGTTAACGTGTATTATTCCTCTTATTGCCAATGTTGTTGGAAATATTTCTATTAATAATCCTATTAGATTCGTTATTAGTAACATACTATATATTTTGTTTTCAGATGTTTTATTTTTTTCTTTTTTAAAAAATATTATTATTGTCATTATGGAATATAGTAAACTAATTATTGAAAAGAATATACCATTTTGCATATAATCACATACCTTTCTACTATGGTAATTATAGCATAATAAAAAGGAAATATAAACTACTTCCTTTTCAATTTTTTTGGTTCTTCTTTTACTATTACTAATTTTGTTTTTTCATCCAAGTTGATTGTAAGATTTTGTCCCATTTTTTCTAAAGACTTGTAATCTACTTTTCCTACTGATGTACGTGGTAATTCTTCTAGAACATTTATTATATTTGGATAGTATTTTGGATCTAGGTTTTCTTTTATAGTTTTTATAATGCTTTCTATTTTTTCTTCTTCTGGAATGCTATAAAAGTCATCTAATGATATATGAAGTACTAATTTTTCATTATTGAATGTCATTTTGCAATTTTTGATATTCCTATCTTTTTTTATTTTTTCAACAATATCTAATTTGTTAACTTGTTCAGTCTTTCCATTTGATTTAATAGTTATAGGTTCACTATATCTATCGAGTATTGTTAGACAACCATCTTTATCTAATACTGCGTAGTCTCCTGTGTAATACCATTTTGTTCCGTCTTTATCAACGTATATTGCTTTTTCGGTTAAGTCTTCTCTCTTGTAGTATCCATTCATTAGAGTAGGGCCAGTTATAAATAGTTTACCATTTACACCATATGTTACGTCATTTAATGAAGCATCAGTTATTTTAACGTTATTATATGGCATAGGTATTCCGGCTGTTCCGATTTTTTTACAGTATGGATGTGCAAAACTAAAAGTTGTGTTTACTTCTGAAGCTCCATATCCTGTTGTTTGAAGTACTCCAGTTTTGTTGTAAAATTTTTCAGCTGCGTTTATTTCACATCTTTCTCCACCTACTATTGCTAATTTCAAATTTTCTTTTACTCTTTTTAAATCTTTTTCACTTAGTAGTTCTAATGAACTCCATAGATATTGGCTCCATATTCCTAGGTTAATATCATATTTTTTAAAGTATCCTGGTATTTTTTTGTAATCAAGGAATAGCTCGATGATGTTTTCAGCTCCTTGAACAAGTGCAGCGTGAACTATATCTGCATCCCAGAATGCTAGGAAAGGTGGTACTAGTGCTAAATGTTTTGTGCCTCTTTCGAATCCAAAATTTCCTACTTGTTGTTGAAATGCTAATGCATTATTGGCGTCGTGAGATATTAACACTGCTTTATTTATTCCTGTTGTTCCACTTGTGAATGAAATATTACAAGGAAGTTTCTCTTCATATATTTCATTTATTTCTTCTATATTTACATTTCTTCCTAATTCTAGGAAATCACTTAATTTCATTTTGTAATTTATTTTTTTACCAGATAGATAGTCTTTTAACATTTTTAAATTAAATATTGCTCTTTCTGGATTAAGCGCTTTTGTAGAAGCAGTTAATGGCATTGATACTTTTACTGCATCTCTGAACCTTTCGTCATTTATTACTTTATATATTTTGTCTTCTAGAATGTCTAAAGTAAATATCATTTTTGGATTAACGTTTGAAAGTTGGTTGTAAAGTCTATTTTTTCCATCATCAGTTACACCCATATCTAATACATTTAAGTTACAAGTTATTAATCCTAGTGATGTAGCTGCATATTTTATTGCATACATTTCTGGTGTAGTAAGCCCTATAGTGCATATTACATCTTCTTTATTAAGATTCATTTTGCTAAATGCTTTTTCATAATCTATAACCATATTATAGAATTCTTCTACAGTGTATTTTTTTAAATCTCTGTTGTTAATCATAATACGATTTAAGTCATCACCTATACATTTGAATAGATAGTCTTTCTGTGACATTTTTGGTAATTGTAAATCAAATATTTTTTGATCATACCATTGTTCCCAAATTCTATCTTCGTGAATTACACCTGTTAGTTTTCTGTTTAATTCTTGTCTTTTGTCTTCTCTTACTATATTTTCCATAGTTTCCCCCTCTAATACAAAAAGTGTACTTATTATAGCACACTTGTGATGTTTTTGCAAATTTTTTATCTTTACATAATCGTGTTGTCAAATGTTTTTCACATGTTTTTGCCATTTTTAATGATTAATTTTGTAAAAAAAATTTGTTTTCAATTTCGGGAGAAAATCATAAATTAATGTATTGATACATAATATTTTATGCTTTTGTAGTAATTATCTTCTGAACATCTATCTAATTTTCCCCTGTTAGCACTATATCATTTTTTTAGATACTTTCTATTTATGTACTCATCTCTTGTAATTTCATAGCATACGCATTTTATTTCTTCATTTAGGAAAGTGTATTTGGTATTTATAAATTTTCCTGTTTTGTTAAAGTTCATTTTTTCCATTAGTTTCCAAGATGCTGGGTTAATTACAGCAGCAGACGTCTCAATTTTATCTATTTCTACCTCTTCAAACATATAGTCGACTACTGCTTTTGATACTTCGCTACCTAAGCCCTTTCCTTGATATTTTCTATCTATAAACCATCCTAAGTCTCTTATGTTGTCTGGTTTATCTATTATGTTTTGGCAGCAAATTTGGCCGATTACTTCCCCAGTTTCCTTTAAAACTATTGTCCACTGGAAGACATTCATATTTAACGCATTTTCTAATTTTTTATATTGCCATTTTTTCTCTTGTTCCCAATCTTCATTATATTTTCCTACTAAATAGTATTTAGAAAGTTCTTTATCTCCTAACATTTTCCATAGTGTGATTAAGTCTGATTCGATTGTTGGTCTTAACTTTGTTCTTTCTGTTTCTATTATTTTTGACCCTAAATATTTCATTGTTGTTTCACCTCTTGCCTGTATTATACTACAATATAGTAGATTTATCTATAGTAAGATTTATAAAACACATTGCTGGCTTTTTAGAAAACACTTGTTTTATATCGTTATAATGATACAGGTATATCTAATGCTATTTTTATTTAAGCTGTCTGTAGTTTTAAAATATATCACAAATAATTTATTAAATAATTAAAAAGTCTCAATGTTGAGACTCTGAACCTTGTTAATTACTTCATAGTTTTAAATGTGGTACTAACTAAATCTTTAAAATTAATGGTGCTATTAATTTCTTCATTTGTAAAGTATGCCAAGTATTCTATATTTCCATTTCCACCTTTTACTGGACTAAATGTAATGTTTTTTAAGTTGTAGTTTATTTCTTTAAAGGCGTTAACAACATTTTTTATTACATTTTCATGAACTTCTTTATCAAGTACTATTCCTTTATATTTATCAGCAATAGTCTTTCCACATTCAAATTGTGGTTTTATTAGACAGATTATTTCCTTTGCATTTATAGTACTCAATTTATTTATAATTTTTGTTACACTGATAAACGAAATATCTATTGTTATTAAGTTTACTGTTGATAAAAGAAGATTATCAAAATTTCTTATATCAGTATTTTCAAATACATGTACTTTTTCGTTCTTTCTAAGCCTTTTATCTAATTGGTTACTTCCTACATCAACACAAATCACTTCTTTTATATTATGTTTTAATGCACAGTCAGTAAAACCTCCAGTAGATGAGCCAATATCTAGCATTGTTTTATTAGTTAAGTCTATATTGAAGTCATTTAATGCTTTTTCTAACTTTAGTCCACCTCTTGAAACATACTCAAGTACTTCATGGTTTAGAGTAATAATGTCTGTACTTTCTACATCAAAGGCCGGCTTTGTAATTGTTTTTCCATTTACTAAAATGTTAGAGTATTTTATTTCCATTTGTGCTTTACTCCTAGTTTCACAAATTTGTCTATTTACTAATTCTATATCTAATCTTGTCATTTTCACTTTTCCTTTCAAAACATGGATAGAATTATTCTATCCATGTTTTTTTCCGCATCCACCGTTTTGTGTGCAACAACCCGGATGTGATTTTGAAACCACCATTTTAGGTTTCCACTTTAGCACCACTTTTTTCACGTTTCTCACCTACCTTACTCAAAACTTATTAATGGCTCTTCGCACATTACATTTATTATTTTATCATTTTCTATCATTTTTGTCAGTATTTTTGGCAAAAATATATGTTCAACTATACACGTAAATCGAGATTTTGTTAAAGGCAATCCATTTTGCCAAATATTTGCCATTGGACAGCCTCCTAAGCAAATAAATCTGAATTCACATTTACAGCAACCACCACATTGGTTTTTATAATGTAATTTTTTCAAGAAATTTATGTTATCATTGTTTAGCATTACAGAGTTTTCTATTTTTCCAATCATAACCTTATCAGAGTATGGTTCACTATTTCTACTTACCTCTACACACGATGTTATCATATTTTCGGGAGTTATTGTAAAATTTCCATCTGCCATACCACAATAATAACCATCCATAGGTTTGGAAAAATATCCAGTATCTATCATCAAATCAATATTGTTATTTGCAACGTACTCAATGATTTCCACTAATTTTTCTGCAAATAATTTAGGGTCTGGTTGTAAGTTTTTTTCACCTCGTGAAACATCTGTCATTAAACATGGTTCAAATTTAACTACTTTTACATTATTATATTCTAATTCATTTACTATTTCTTGCATTTTGTTTACTGAATTGGAAGTTATGATACATTGAACCATTACATTAGCATCATGTGAAATTAAATATTTAATATTATCTATAACGATGTCATGCGAATTCGCTCCAGAACTAAATGGTCTTTGTTTGGCTTGATTTACGCTATCAAATGACACTCTAATATTAGCCTTTCTATCTATTAACCAATCCATAACTTCTTTTGTTCCAGTCCCATTTGTAACCACATTTACGACGACTTCTTCAAATTGTGAATCAGCGTATTTAACTATTTCTTTTACTAAATCAAAATTCAACAATGGCTCCCCACCACCAACTAAATATAAGTCTAATGTTTTTGCGTTTGGTTTTTCTTTTCTCTTATAATCAATCACCTTTTTCACTGTATTAATGTCTATACTTTGATTTTCTCTTCCTCCATTGGCATAGCAATATATACACCTTAAATTGCAATTGTAAGTTGGAATTATCGCTAATGATGTCATATAATCAGTGGTATTGTTCTTTACTATTTCTTTTTTTGCGTTTTCTAATTCTGTCACTGCTCTTTGTAGTTCATTTTTATTACAATCTAATAGATATACCAATTCTCCTGGTGTTGTTAATACATAAGAATTTGGTTTTTCTAATTCAATTACTGTTACTTCTTTCATATTTTACCTCTCTAATATTTTGCAAATGTTATTATAATATTTTTCTAAATTTTCTTTCTTTATATAATTACCATTTTTATTATGACAAAAGTCTTCTGCATTTCTCATTTTCAGTACAAAACATATACTACAAGTTAGTGCTGAAGTATTGTTTAGAAGAAATGCCGATTCATCATATCCACAATTTTTATTGGCTATTTTTTTAATATCTTTTAAAAATTCAATTTGAAAATTAGAATTTTCTAAAGTTGTACTTTCAATAACATCTTCTTCTGTTACATCTAAAACGTAATAACGAATTTTCTTTTGTTTAAATCTTTTATCAAGACTTTTATATAATGATTTAATTCCTTTCATATTAGTTTCTTCACAGTCTGTAAAAGCAAAAATTGTATTGTCTATCTTATCTTGTTTAGCTAACAATAAAAGTGTATAAATGCCAATTGAATTATCAAATGTTCCAAGATAATATTTTCCTTCTTCATTAATAAAGCATGTATCATAAACGTTATCAAAGTGAGCTACAACAACATTGATTTTTTCATGTAAATCCTTTTTTGGTATAGCTAATATATAATATCTTGTAATTATTACTCTATACTTTTTTAACATTTTAATTTTATTTATAATTATAGCAAATAATTTATTGTTAGCTTTTAATTGTTCACTAAGTTTGTTTTCAATTTTGGCCTTTCTTAACTGCAATTCAGGGCTTGGCATCATGATTTCTTTAAGTTCATTTAAATCCATTACATTTGATTTTGCTTTTTTTTCCATTTATGTTACACCTTTTTCTTCATTTTTCAATTTTTAATACAATTATTATATATTTTGTTTTCTTGCACTAATTGTTTCTTTTACTAACTTATAGAAGTCGTTTTTTGGAAGAGTATATGTTTCAGTACTTCCAAATTTTCTGTAACTTATTGTTTGACTTTCTACTTCTTTGTCTCCTAGTATTAATGTTATAGGATTTTTATGTGTTTGACTTTCACGCATTTTGTATGATAGTTTTTCGTTTCTATCATCTAGATTAACTCTTATGTTTAGATCATCTAATTCTTTATATATTTCTTTTGCATATTCTAAGTGATAGTCATTGTTTACTGGAATTATGTTAACTTCAGTTGGGCATAGCCATAGTGGAAAGGCACCTTTTGTTTCTTCCATTAAAAATGCTGTGAATCTGTCGAAAGTTCCGAAGATTGCACGATGTATTACAACTGGAGTTTTCTTTGAACCATCTTTGTCTATGTATGATAAGTCAAATCTTCTTGGAAGTAAGAAGTCTAATTGACAAGTTGATAGTGTTACTTCTGGCCCTACTGCTGGTTTTACTTCTACATCTAGTTTAGGCCCATAGAATGCTGCTTCTCCTATTGCTTCTTCATAAGGACAACCATATTCGTTTAGAACTTCTCTTAGTTTGTCTTCTGCTGTGTTCCACATTTCGTCATCATCAAAATATTTTTCTTTGTCTTCTGGGTCTCTTAGAGATAGTCTAAAACTATAATTATTGAAGCCAAAGTCCTTATATACATCTAAAATTAGTGATACTACTTTTTTAAATTCTTCTTTTATTTGTTCAGGTGTTACGAATAAGTGAGCATCATTTTGACACATACATCTTACTCTTTCTAGACCTTTTACTGCACCTGATGCTTCATATCTAAAGTCTGTTGCAAATTCACCTATTCTTATTGGTAAGTCTCTGTATGAGTGAAGTTCATTTCCATATATTAGCATATGGTGTGGGCAGTTCATTGGACGAAGTACAAATTCTTCTTCATCAACTTTCATCATTGGGAACATATTTTCTTTGTAATGATCCCAGTGACCACTTGTTTTGTATAGGTCAGTTGTTCCTACACAAGGTGTGTATACGTGTAAGTAGCCCATTTTTCTTTCTTTTTCATATATGTAGTTTTCAAGTTGTTTTCTTATGATTGCTCCATTTGGAAGCCATAGTGGCATTCCTTTTCCTACTAGGTCACTTGTCATAAATATTCCTAGGTCTTTGCCTATTTTTCTGTGGTCTCTTTCTTTTGCTTCTGCTAGTTCTGTAAGATATACATTTAAGTCTTCTTCATTATCAAAGCATACTCCGTAGATTCTTTGTAGCATTTTGTTTTTAGCATCACCTTTCCAGTATGCTCCACTTACTTTTAGAAGTTTGAAGTATTTTAATTCTTTTACTGTTTCTACATGTGGTCCACGGCATAGGTCTGTGAAGTCTCCTTGTGAGTAACAACTTATTACTGTACTATTTTCATCCATTCTGCTTATTAAGTCTATTTTGTATGGGTCACCCTTAAATTTTTCTAGAGCTTCTTCTTTAGTTAATTCGTGTCTTACTATTCTTTTACCATCTTTAGAGATTTTTTTCATTTCTTTTTCTATTCTCTCTAAGTCTTCTTCTTTTATTACATTGTCTCCTAAGTCTATATCATAATAGAATCCTTCTTCGATTACTGGTCCTACCCAGAATTTTGCATTAGGATATAAGTGCTGTACTGCTTGCGCTAGTAAGTGGGCACAAGAGTGATTCATTACACTTAGTTTTTCATTTTCTTTAATGTTTATCATTTTTATCTTCCTTTCTTTTTTGTTAAATGAAAAAGCACCCCTTTAAAGGAGTGCTTTATGCACGGTACCATCCGTTTTTTTACTTCATTTATTTAACGAGGTTTTCCCCGGGAACATCTTTCGAGTCCTGTTTATAGGTAGTAACTAATAAGTTATTTAATTGTCTTTCACCATCTACAATTCGCTTTGTAAATAACCATTATTAGTCGTGTCCTAATCAATACATTTAACATATTTATTATTTTACCACTTCTTTTTAAAATTTCAACTATTTTAGTAATGGTTTTGTTAAATCTCCATTATATATTATTGTTAATTCGTGGAGTGCTCTAGTGATTGCTACGTATAGAAGTTTCATATCTAAGTCATTATTACTACTGTATATTTCTTCACTTGCATCGTTTATTATTACTGCATCAAATTCTAATCCTTTTGATAGATAATTTGATATTGTACATATTTTAAATTTTTCATCAGTTAAGTCATCTGTTTCTTCGACATTTGGTATGTCTAATCCAATTTTCTTTAATTCTTTGTTTATAATTCTAGACATTTCTTCTGTTTTGCTAATTATTGCTATAGTATTATATCCGTCATTAATTGCATCATTTACTTTAGCCTTTATTATATTTGCAATTTCATTTGTTTTGATAAAGTTTACTTCTTTACCACTTCTTATTACTAAATCTGCTTCTTTTAGGTTAATGCTTTTTGCCACTTTGTTTGCGACTGACATTATTTCGTTGGTGGTTCTATAACTTTTAGTAAATCCTATTATTTCAGCTTCATTATTAAATATTTTTTCTTTTACTTCGTCAAAGTTTGTTACGCTTCTGTAGTCATAAATTGACTGTGCTAAGTCACCATATATACTGAATGTTGCATTTGGTAATGCTTTTTTCATCACATAATAGTTAAATAATCCCAAGTCTTGTGCCTCGTCTATTACGGCGTGTCTTATTTCTGTGAATTTTTTATTTGGATTTAAGTATGATTTAATATAAATTAGGGCTGCTAAGTCTTCATATTCGTATATGTTTTTGCTAATGTTTTTGAGTGTTTGCTCTTTTAAAGGAGTTAGGTTTTCATCATTTATACTGTTTAAAAAATCTTTATATATTTTGGTAGGTTTACATTTAAGATCTTTAAAATATTCTTTTAATAGGTTTTTACAGCCTAAATTTAATTCTTTAGTGTCTTTTTTAATTTTATTTTTTACTATATTTCGTTCTTCTTCTGTTTGGGCATTATTATATATATTAAATATATGTGAGTCGTATCTTGATTTTATTTTGTGGTAATTTGCGTTTATGTATTTAGCTAATCTTTCTGTAGTTTTTTCGATTCTAGCTGTTATGCTTCTGGTATATACTCCTTGTGATGACAGGAATTCTTCTTTTATTATGTCTTTATTTAGTACTATGAAGTCTTCTATTTCTAAAGGCTTTTGCAGGATTTTATTTATATAATCATTTAAGTATTTATCTAATAATTCTTTATATTCAAGGGAACATTTATATTTATCTATACTAGATGTTATACCATTTATTTTGTCTTTTACTTTAAAGCTACTAGGTAATATTTTAATATTTTCTTCTATGTATTTTTTCGTGAATTCTTCATAAGTTAATTCCGTTACGTTTGATACATCTAAGTCTGGTAATACTGATTTTATGTATTTTAAGAATACTTCGTTTGGTCCGATTACTAAGTATGATTCCGCATTTATTGTTTTGATATAGTTATATACTAAATATGCTATTCTGTGAAGAGCTACGGTGGTTTTACCAGAACCAGCAACTCCATCTATGATTATGTTTTCTGATAATTTTCTTCTTATTACTTCATTTTGTTCTTTTTGTATTGTGGATACTACACTTTTTAGTCTGCTGTCGTTATTGCTGTTTAGATATTTTTGAAGTAAGGCATCTCCTGATACTAGGTCCACATCAAAATATTCTGTTAATTTTCCTTCTTCGATTACGTATTGTCTTTTTAATGGCATTTCTCCATTTACTTTAACTCCACTTACTTCATATGTTACCGCGCCTATTTCACTTTCATAATATAATGAACTTATTGGAGCACGCCAGTCAGTTACTACTATGTCAGAGCCATCAATTATTCCTGTTTTACCTATGTATGCGGTTATATTGCTTTCATCATTTATAAAGTCTACTCTCGCAAAGTATGGAGAAAACCTTGATTTTTCTAGATTTTTTATATGCAACTTTTTTCTGTCTATAGTTACCCAATTGTCTTTTTTGTTTTTTATTAGGTCTTTCATTAAGTCATCTAAGTCGTTTTCTTCTTCTTTAATAACTTTTGCAGTTATTTCTTTTACTTCTTCTAGTTTTTGTTTTTCTTTTTCGAATACTTCTCTTTGCATTTTTACCTCCTTTTAACAAATAAAACAGTGACTTCTATTTATTTAGAGTCACTGTTTTATTTGTTGATGTAATTTTAGAAAAGTTTACAGATTGATTTTTAATTATAAATAAATTATCTTTTTTAAATATTTTTACTTTATATTTAATACCTATCATATTTTCCCTTTCCAAAATAAATTTAATTTGATTTTACTACTTTTCCTTTTGGAAATCAAGTATTTTATTCTGTTTTCATTAATTCTTTAAGTCTTTCAACTTCAACACTTGCATCTAATCTTTCAAATAGTGGAATACCTTTTTCAATTACTTTGTTGTTTTCTAGGTTTATTTCTTTTAAAGTGTTATATGTTGTTTGATTTTCTTTTAATCCCATTTGATTAAAGATTTTTTCACTTGTTTCTGGAATGAATGGTACGAATAAAATTGCTGCTCTCCTAATTGCTTCGTATAGATTGTACATTACACTTTCTAATTCATCCATTTTTTCTTCTTTATATAATACCCAAGGGCTTGTTTCATCTATGTATTTATTAGTTCTTGATACTATGTTAAGTATGTGGGATATTGCATTTTGAATATTAATGTTTTCCATTTCTTTTTCATATAGTTCTATTTCAGTATTTATGAAGTTATTAAGTTCATTATCAAATTGGGTTTTAGTTTTTGGTAATTTTATTATTCCATCTTGGTATTTGTTAATCATAGCTACTGTTCTATTTACTAAGTTACCTAGGTCATTACACAAGTCTGTGTTATATTTTTCTATAAATGATTCTGGAGTGAATTCTCCATCTTGGCCATATGGTAAGCTTTTTAGGATTGTATATCTTACTGCATCTACCCCATAAGCATCAGCTAGTATATCTGGATATATTGTGTTTCCTTTACTTTTACTCATTTTGCCATCTCTCATCATTATAAAGTCGTGTACAAATAGTTTTTTAGGTGTAGGTAAATTTAGAGCCATTAGGAATATAGGCCAATATATTGCGTGAAATCTTAGTATATCTTTACCAATTATTTGAACATCTGCTGGCCAGAATTTGTTTAGCAAACTTTCGTCATCACTTAAATATCCCAGTGCAGTTACGTAGTTTAATAATGCGTCTAGCCAAACATACATAACGTGTTTTGGGTCATTTGGTACTGGAATTCCCCAGTTAAAAGTTGTTCTTGATATGCATAGATCTTCTATTCCTACATTTACAAAGCTGTTCATTATTTCATTTTTCTTTGTAATTGGTACTAAAAAGTCTGGATTTTCTTTGTAGAATTCTTTTAATCTTTCTTCATATTTTTTCATATTAAAGAAATAAGTTTCTTCTTCTACTTCTTTTACATCTCTATTACAACTAGGACATTTTCCATCAACTAATTGACTTTCAGTATAGAATGTTTCACAAGGGACGCAGTATTTACCTTTGTATTTTCCTAAGTAAATGTCTCCTTGGTTATATAATATTTCAAATGCTTTTGAAACTGATAATATGTGTCTTTCATCAGTTGTTCTTATAAAGTCATCGTTTGTTATGTTTAGTTTTTTCCAAAGTTCTTTTGCTGATTCAGCCATTTTGTCAACATATTCTTGAGGAGTTATTCCTGCTTCTTCTGCTTTCTTTTGTATTTTTTCTCCGTGTTCGTCTAATCCAGTTAGAAACCTTACTTCTTTTCCTTTTTGTCTATTGTATCTAGCAAGTACGTCTGCAAGTATTGTTGTGTATGCTGTTCCTATATGGAATTTACCACTTGGATAATATATTGGTGTTGTTATATAAAATTTATCCATTTTTTTCACTCCTTTTAATTAATCTCATTGCTAGTATATACCAAAATATGCTTTGTAGTCAAGTTTATCCTTATAAATGTTATCCACATCTAAAATATTTTGTTGACACTTTTGATTCTTTTTTTTATTATTAAATTGGCGATGTTTATGAATGAGGAAAATTTGATTAAGTATTATAATAAATTTAATGAGGATAAGAGACTTACTAGAAGGCACGGGATTGTTGAGTTTAATACTTCTATTCATTATATTTTGAAGTATTTGGGCGGTGAAGGCAAAAAGGTTCTGGATGTTGGTGCTGGGACTGGTAAGTATTCTGGTTATTTATATGATAAAGGGTATGATGTGACTAGTGTTGAACTGGTTAAACACAATTTAATGACTATTAAAAAGAATTATCCTTATATACCGAGTTATATTGGAAATGCTTTATATTTAAGTAGGTTTGATGATAATAGTTTTGATGCAGTTATTTTATTTGGACCTATGTATCATTTGATTAGTGATGATGATAAAGTGAGGGCTCTTTTGGAGGCTAAGAGAGTTCTTAAAAATGGTGGATATATTTTTATTAGTTATTATATGAATGATTATGCAATATTTAAGCACGGATTTTTAGATAGAAATATTTTAGATTCTATAAATAATGGGCTTGTTGATGATATTTTTAAAATTGTTTCTAAGATGGATGATTTATATAGTTTTGTTAGACTTGAGGATATTAATAAGTTTAAAGATTTGGCTGATTTAAAAAGAGTTAAGATTATTAGTCAGGATGGACTTACTGATTATTTTAGAAGAGATATTAATAATTTAAGTGATGAAGAGTTTGAACTTTATTTAAAGTATCATTTGAGTATTTGTGAAAGGGAAGAATTTCTTGGTAGTTCGAGTCACGTTTTAGATATACTTAAAAAAGATGAAGAGTTTTAGTTTTCTTCATCTTTTATTATTAGACTTTCGCCAGTCATTACACTTGGTTTTTTTATTTCATACATGTCTATTATAGTAGGTGCGATGTCTTTTAGTGCACCTTCACTTTTTATTTTGTATTCTTCATTACATATTATAAATGGTACTTTACTTGTTGTGTGACTTGTTATTGGTGTACCATCTTTGTTTAGCATTTTTTCAGCATTACCATGGTCTGCTGTTACGATTAAGTCATAGAATTGGCTATTTGCTTTTTCAAATATTTTTCCCAAACAGAAGTCAGTTATTTCTATTGCATCTACAACTGCTTTATAATTTCCCGTGTGTCCGACCATATCGGGATTTGCAAAGTTTATTAACATAAAGTCATAGTCATTTTCCATTTCTTTAAGCGCAGTTTCTGTTACTTCGCCAACACTCATTTCTGGTTTCATATCGTAGGTTGGCACGTTTGGACTTGGTACTAGAAATTTTTCTATACGATTACTATTTAAGTCTCTATCTCCATCAAAGAAATGTGTTACGTGTGCATATTTTTCAGTTTCTGCTATTCTTGCTTGTGTGAATTCAAGTTCATCTAAATATTCTCCAAGAGTGTCTTTAGGTTTTTCAGTATTAAATGCATATGGTATGTTTTTGTGGATGTTAAATATGGATACAAATTTTGTTTTTTCAAAGTGTTTTGTTTTAAACATTTTAAAGTTAGGGTCTGTTAGAGCATCTATTATTTCTTTCATTCTTTCAGGTCTAAAGTTTATGAATAAAACAGCATCTTTTTCTTTAATAGTGCATCCTTCATTAATTATGCTTGGGTTTATGAATTCATCTGTTATGTCTCTTTTGTAATGTTCTTTAAAGCATACGTCTGCATTTGGAAATACATTTCCACTTTCGTATACCATTGCATTGTAGGCTTTTTTGATTCTTTCCCATCTGTTGTCTCTATCCATTGTGTAGTATCTTCCACTTATTGTGCCTATTACACCTAGGTTAAGTTTTTTTGCTTTTTCCATAAAGTCATTTACAAATTTAACTCCACTTCTTGCATATGTATCTCTTCCATCTGTTATAAAGTGAAATACCACTTTTTCTACTTTTTTTAGTTTTGCCATTGCAAGTGCTGCATAGAAATGATTTATACTAGAGTGAACTCCTCCATCTGATAGCAAGCCTACTAAATGTAATGTGCTTTTATTTTCATTTACGTAGTCCATTGTTTCATTTAAAACTTCATTATTAAAGAATTCTTTTGTTTTTATTTTATCATTTATGTATGTTAAAGCACCTAGATTTATTCTTCCACTTCCAATTGTCATGTGTCCAACTTCTGAGTTACCCATTTGTCCTTTAGGAAGTCCTACTTCTAGGCCACTTGCTTCTAGTTCAGCGTGTGGAAATACTGCTAAAAGTTTATCCATTACTGGTGTTTTTGCTTCTTTTATTGCATTACCATAATCACTTTTATTTATTCCATAACCATCTAATATTAATAATATAATTTTTTTCATTAATTTGTTTCACCTAGATATATTCTAGCACAAGTTTTAGAGTTTTTAAAGTATTAGCTTATGCTTAGTTTATCTAATCTCATTTTGTCCGCTATTGTTACTATGAATTCTGAGTTTGTTGGTTTGGCACGGTCTATGTCTACTGAGTGGCCAAATATTTCTTCCATTAGGTCCCAGTCGCCCCTGTTCCAAGATACTTCAATTGCGTGTCTTATTGCTCTTTCAACTCTTGTTACACTAGCGTTATATTTTTTTCCTATTTCAGGATATAGTTCTTTAGTGATTCCACCTATTAAGTTTTGATCTTTGTATACCATTGTTATTGCATCTCTTATATATTGGTATCCTTTGATGTGAGATGGTATTCCTAGTTCGTGAAGTATTTTAGATACTTTGATGTGAGCGTCGTTATTTCCAAAATCTATAACACTATTTTCTCTTCTGTCACGTGTTGCATCCATTATTCTTTTTTCTAGATCTTTTAAGTCAAATGGTTTTAGTACAAAGTATCTTACTCCAAATTCACTTACGTTTCTTATAGTTTCTTGTTCGTTATAACTTGTTACTACTATTATATTGGCTTTTATTTTGTTCTCTTTTATTTGTTCAAGGACAAAGAGCCCATCTTTTTTAGGCATTATTAGGTCTAATAGTACACAGTCGTAAGTATTTTCTTTAATTTTATTCCAAGCTTCTAGACCATCATATGCTTCATCTACAACTTCAACTGTTTTACTTTCTAGAAAATATTCTTTAAGCATTTCAACCATAACTTTATTGTCATCTACTACCATTATTTTCTTTTTCATCTTCTACCTCTTTCTAGTTTAAATTATAGTACATTTATTATAAAAGGTATATGTGTTAAAAAGTGCTAATTTTGTCTTATTTTGTCGAATTTTGTCGTTAATTGTCTAAATGAAAAGAACCTATTCATATTTTAGGTTCTTTAATATGTTTTTTACTTCATTTATGTCTGTACTTATTTTTCCCAAAATTACTCCATCAGTTATGGCAAGTATTTCGTTTATGTTATTTATATTTACTGAGCCTCCATATAAGAATGGCACGGTTTCTTCAAAGTATTTTTCAAAGTATTCTTTCAGGAATTTTGATAAGTAACTTATGTCTTTTATGTTTACTTTTTCTCCTTCGATTTTGGATGATGGCTCGTATGCGATGTATAGGTTTTTTAGGGATGAATATTCTATTCCTTTAAGGTAATATTTTAATTCTTTTTTGATTGTTGATAAGTTTTCATCGTGGCCTATGCAGAGAATTGTTTTGAAGCCCATATTTAAGCTTACAAATAGTTTATTTTTTATTTGTTCATATGAGTCTAGTTTTAACAAAATTCTTTCTGGATGTCCGACTATAGTGTATGTTGCGTTTATGTTTTTTAGTGATTCTAAACATATTTCTCCTGTGTATGAACCATACTTATAAGTGTAGAAGTTTTGGGTGCCATATGAGATAGTGCTGTTTTTGAATAAGGATAAATACAACGTGTTTGGTAAAAGTACAAGATTTTCTTTTGTCTTTATTTTTTCTATTTCTTTTTTGTATTTTTCTATTTCTTCTATTGATAGATAGCATTTATGATTTAATATGATTGTTTTCATTATGCCTCCATTATTTCTAGTGCAGGAAGTATTTTGCCTTCTAAGTATTCTAAACTCGCTCCTCCACCTGTTGATAAGTAGTATGGAGTAAAGTTATATTTTTTTGAAGCAGCACCTGCATCTCCTCCACAAACTACTACTTTTCTTTCATCTTTTTTTAGAAATTCAAACAGTTCTTTTGTACCATTTTCATATTTTTCTTCTTCATATTTTCCCATTGTACCATTCATTAGTATTAGTGGTTTGTTTTTTAGCATTTTTTCAAATAGCTTTATTGTTTCTGGGCCAATGTCAAATATGCTTTCATCTTTATTTATGCTTCCTACTTCTTTTATACCATTTTCTGTTACTACATCAATTGGAAATACTATTTTATTAGTGTTTATTAATTCTTTGCATTCATTTAAGTAATTATCTTCAACGTAAGTGTTTCCTACTTCAAAGCCTTCACTTTTTAAGAAGGATGCACACATAGCTCCTCCTACTAAAACTTTATCAGACGTTTTAAGTAAGTTTTTTATTACTCCAATTTTATCCTTTACTTTGGCTCCTCCAAGTACTAGAACTTTTTTTTCTTCCTTTATTTTGTCTAGTTCTTTTATTTCTTTTTCAACAAGGAATCCGACTACGTGAGGTAAGTATTTACTTATTCCATAAGTTGATGCGTGAGCGCGGTGGGCTGAAGCAAAAGCATCTAGTACGAATACATCTGCTAGGCTTGCCCAGTATTTCGATAATTCTTCATCGCAGTTGCTTTCTAGTTTGTCTGGATAGTCAAGAGTTCTAGTGTTTTCTAAAAGAAGAATTTCTTTTTCTTTTAGTGAGTTTATCTTCTTTTCTAGTTCTTTACCTTTTAGTTCACTACTAAATTTAACTTCTTCATTTAATAGTTTACTTAATTCATCTTTTACTGGTAAAAGAGTTAGAGTTTCACTATCTTCTTTTGTTTTAACTTTTCCTAAGTGTGACATCAATATTATCTTACAATTTTTTTCTTTTAAATAGTTAATAGTATTTAGCGAACTTGTTATTCTGTTATTGTCTACTACTTTTCCATCTTTAATACTTACGTTATAGTCTACTCTTAGTATTACTTTTTTATTTTCTAAGTTTATGTCTCTTATAGTTTGCATTTTATCACCTTATATCTATTATACTATTTTTATTAGATTATAAAATTATTTTTGTTAATTTTGTACATAGTGTTTACTTTTACAAATAAAAAGCAGTTCTTTTGTGAACTGCTTCTATTTTATTTTTCGTTTTTTAAGTATCTTTCTATTAAAACTTTTTTTATTGCTTCATCATCATTTTTCTTTTTTTCTAATCTTTCTCTTTCTTCTGTAGCTTTTCTTGTGTAATTTAAACAAGATTTTATTATTTCATCAACAATATGAATACCATTTTTTTCTTCAAGTTGTTTATCAAGTTTTTTGTAGTTATATAGAATTTCATTTACGTAATCTAAATTAAATAACCCTAAGTCATAGCTTTTATCTAAACGATTTAGCCATTTATCAAAAATTATACAGTATTCAGGCAGTTTGCTTCTAGGTGTGTTAAATTTACGATTTCTACTATAGGAGTAACGTTCATATGATTTTTGAGGTTCTAAATATATAACTGGTATTTTTTTGCCCGTTAATAATTCTCTAACATAAAAAGGTGATTCTCCTGTTTTAAATAATATTTTTTTATTTCCTTTTATTATTTCACTGCTTGCAAAATAAACATCACATAATCTTCCTGCATTTCTATCTTGCAAAAAGAATATTTCTCCTTCATAAATACCTTCAGTCAAGAGCACTTCTTTTATAGCTTTTAATGTTTTTATCATACTTATACCTCTTGGTTTTATATTATATAATTTTGATTATTTATTGTAAAGAAAAAAGCACTTTTTTTAGTGCTTTTTACACCAATATTCAGCTACTTTTAGCATTTGGCTAGTGTATCCCCATTCGTTGTCATACCAAGCTGATACTTTAATTATGTGGCTATTATCTGTGTTTATTGTTTTAGTTAGTAATCCATCTACTATTGCACCTTCAGTTGAGCCAATTATGTCTGAACTTACTAGCGGAACATTTACTATTTTAATTACATCACTTGAGTTATGTTTGAACATATCGTTTACTTCTTCTTTTGTTACAGTTTTTTTAACGTTAACCATTAAATCAACAAGACTACCATCGCCCACTGGAACTCTGTAGGATGATCCTTCTAGTTTTCCATTTAATTCTGGAATTACTTTTCCTATTGTACTTGCAGCTCCTGTTGAAGTTGGTACTATATTTAGTGATGCTGCTCTTCCACGTCTACTTTCTATTCCTTTTTTGTGTGGAATGTCTAGTGTTTCTTGGTCGTTTGTTATAGCGTGTACTGTCGACATAAATCCTGATTCTACACAGAAACACTTATTAAGTAGGTTAAGAACTGGTGCTAAGCAGTTTGTTGTGCAAGATGCAGCACTTAATACTTTGTCATTTTTATCTATTATTTTTTCATTAACACCGTATACTATAGTCTTGCATTCGTCTTTAGCTGGGGCACTTATTAAAACTCTTTTTGCACCTGCCTCTATGTGGCTCATACTTTTTTCTTTTGATGTGAAAGCCCCTGTACATTCTAGGACTAAGTCGACTTTTAATTCTTTCCAAGGTAATTTAGTTGGATCACTTTCACTATATACTTTTATTTTTTTGCCATCTATTTCAATATAATCATCTTCACAGGCAACTTTTTCTTTTATAGTTCTATGGATTGAATCATATTTATATAGGTATGCTAGTTGCAAACTATCAGTTAAGTCATTTATTGCAACAACTTCCATATTTTTCATTTCCATTATTTGTCTAAGTGAACATCTTCCTATTCTTCCAAAACCATTTATTGCTACTCTTATCATTTTATTTATTCCTCCTTTTATCTTTTATTCAAAATATCCTCCGCCTACAAATTCTCTTAGTAATGCTGTGTTTGGAAGTGCACTTTCAGGGATGTCTAAGAAATATCTTAAAAAGTTTATTATTCTTTGTGCTTCCATATAGTATTCATTTTTGTAGTCTACTGAGTATAGTATTGGTACTGCATATGTTTTTAATACTCCAAGTTCATATATTAAAGCTGTATTTAAGACTGTGTCTGCTTCTTTTTGATATGGGAATATGTATCTTTCTTCACTTTGATTAACTACTGTCCAGTTTTTTAATGTTTCACTTGCACTGTAGCCTCTTGTTCTGTAGTCTCTTACAAGTCTTCTAATTAGCCTTAAGTCTAAAGTTGATACGTGGTTGTGTCTGTCTAGACCTAAAGGTGTGAATGGACTTATGTAGATTTTGTACTTGTTTTTTCTGTCTATACTACTTGTTAGTAAGTCGTTTAAAGTATGTATTCCTTCGATTATGATTAAATCTTTTTCTTTTAGTTTTACTGGTTTACCTTTGTACTCTTTTTCTCCTGTTAGAAAGTTATATGTTGGCAAGAGCGTTTCTTTTTTTTCTAACAAATCATTTAATTTTTGATTAAATAGTTCTATGTCTATAGCTTCTGGTATGTCAAATAAGTACTCTCCTTTTTCATTCTTTGGTGTGTTTTTTCTTTCTAAGAAGAAGTCATCAGTTGATAATACGAAGGAATTTATTCCTTTTCCTTTTAGATATAAGGATAATTTTTTACTTGTTGTTGTTTTTCCTGAACTAGAAGGACCGGCGATTAATACCACTTTTATGTTTTCAAGATTTTTTTCTATTTCATTTGCAATGCTATTAAGGTCACTGTTTTGTTTTATTTCATTTAATTCTATAAATTCTTTTATTTTTCCATCTATTACTATTTTGTTTACTTCACTTACATAGTTAACTTCAAGAAGTTTTGACCATTTTTCGTATTCATCAAATACTTTTAGTACTGCTCCAATATGTGTGTATGGTGGGATTATCATATCTTCTTTTCTAGGATATTCTAACATTACACCACCATCTTTTGTTAATGTTAAGTCAAAATATTTAAGTATTCCTGTTCTACTTGGCATATTTGTATAAAAGTAATTATAGTAATCTAATAATGAATATAGTGTAACAACTTCATCAGTTACTTGTTTATATATTGCTGATTTTTCATTTTCATTTACACTATCAAAGTATTTAATGGCATCTTTTTTATTAACACTTACTTTTTCTATTTTAAGATTTTTATTAACTAATTCTGTCATTTTTTCTTTTATTTTATCAACTATGCTTTCGTTAACTTTTATATTTATTCTTGTGTAGATACCTTTGTCTAGTGAATGCTTTAGTTCTACATTTGTTCTTAGTCCGAATAGTTCTTTGACAGCAGTTATGTATAAAAATTTTAGGCCACTTCTATATATTCTTGCACCATCTATATTTTGTAAGTCTACTAATTCTACTTCTGAATCTTCTTTTAAAACGGTAGATAATTCTACTAATTCTCCATTTACTTTAGCAGCTATGACTGAATTTTCTTTTTTTAATTCTTTTACTAAATCTTCAAGTGGAGTTTTTTCTTTTAATACAAGTGAACCTTCGCCTTTTATGTTTATAATTATGTTATCTTTCACTTAAGACACCTACTTTCATATATATTATACCAAATTTTTATTTTTTTGAGTTATTATTTGTATAAAATTTCTGTTTTTTCGTAAATATATATTGTACGAGGTGATTAGATTATGATTATTCCTACAATTAATTTTAAAGAAGATGGTGTTTTTAAAGTCTATGATATTTATAGTAGACTTCTTAATGATAGAATTATTTTTTTAAGTGGAGAGATTACTGATGAAGTTAGTAATTTAGTTGTGAGTGAACTGCTTTATCTTAATAGTCTTAGTAATGATGATATTTATCTTTATATAAATAGTCCTGGTGGGTCTGTTACTGCTGGTATGGCTATTTATGATACTATGAATTTTATTGAGAGTGATGTTTCTACTATTTGTGTAGGTATGTGTGCTAGTATGGCGGCATTTCTTCTTAGTAGTGGTGTTAAGGGGAAAAGACTTGCTCTTAAAAATAGTGAAGTTATGATACATCAGCCACTTGGAGGTGCACAGGGGCAAGCTACAGAGATTAAAATTGCTGCTGAAAGAATTATTAAACTTAAACATAAACTTAATGATTTACTTGCTTTAAATACTGGTAAAAGTGTTAAAAAAATTGCCAAAGATACTGAAAGAGATTACTTTATGAGTGCGAGTGATGCTCAAAAATATGGACTTGTTGATAAAGTACTTTAAAAGAGTTCAATATTAAAATGGAACTCTTTTTAGTTTATAAATTTTTGCTTTGTCATTTATTGCTTCATCTAGTGCTTCTGTAATTATGGGAGCTACTGAAGAGGGATGATTTTTAAGTTTATTTTTTAAATTTTCTAAATCCTTAGTAGTTAGTCTTATAGAGATACTTTTTAATAATGATAATACACTATATATCATTATTTGGGCTTCTATTTCATTTAGTTTATTTTTAGGTATGTCTGCGATTGTTTTAATATATAAATTTGCAATGAAAAGTGATGAATCAGAGTCTATTTCTAAACTTAATCTACTTGGTAATCTTAGTCCTTCTATATAGTAATTTGTCACTAAAACAACATTTTCTGGTCTTTTAAATTTTAGTTCTAACATTGTCTTTTCTACTAGATAGTTAACAAATACTACTTTATATTTCATTTCAATTAGTTTAGCCTTTAATTCTTCATTAGTTATTCTATCTATATATTCATCTAAATAATAAATATTTGAGTTATTTAAGTCATAGGTACTTACTAAAGTTAAAATGTTACTCATTTTTGTTGTTGGGTCTGTCTCTGTTAGATTACTATTTAATGTTGTTATTTTTCTGTATAGTCTTAATATATTTAATTCTTTTTCGTTTTCAGGTAAGAATAAGCCTCCTTTTATTTCACTTTTCATACCAGTTAAAATTAAATCAAGAAATTTAAGATGTTCTATATTCTTTTTAATTCTATCTATAGTTAATTCTGTAATATTTTCTAAATCTATATAATGTTTAAGTATTTTATCATATTTACTAGAATCTCTTTTACCTTCTGATTCTAATTTAATTAGTTTTTCTAATTCTCTATATTGTTCTTTTGTTATGTTTAATAGTTTTGTTAATTCTTCTTGTACATATAGAATATCTTTTTCTTTCATTAGTCTCACCTGGGCTTTATTTTATTACATTAAAGTGATTTTGTAAAGAAAAATGTTGATAACTGTTTAATTATCAACATCCTCCATTTAGGGCGATTTCATATGGATTACTAGCTGACCCATCTCCCTGAGACCAAAGTGTACAGGCTTTGAGAGAAATAGTAGGATGCACAACTGATAATACTATTACTAGTAAACTAGATAGTATTACTATTAATTCCTTTTTTCTTTTTATTACTTCTTTCTTTTTTTGTGACACTAAAAAAATGATAGAATTTCTCCTATCACTTTCTAACGCAAGTGTATTATTTTAATTAATTTTTCTTTTCAACCATTTCTTTAATTTTTCTGAATCTGTGGTTGATACCACTTTTTGTTATTTTGTTGTTTGTTTCTAGTGACATTATTTCTGCTAGTTCTGCCATTGAACTTTCAGGATATTTTTCTTTGTACATACATATTTCTTTTATTTTGTCATCTAATAGATCAAAGTCTTCTCTTTGTTTTAGTTTTTTTATATTTTCTAGTTGTTCATTTGAAGAGAATACTATTTTATCTATGTTTGCTTGTTCACAGTTGTTTAGTCTGTTTGTCATATTTTTGTGGTCTCTATAGATTCTTATGTCTTCGTAATAGAATAGTGAGTTGTACGCATTTAATAGTTTTATGAAGTCACTTATTTTTTCACTTTCTTTTAGGTATACCATATAGTGTTTTTCTCTTTTTAGTACTTTACTGTTAAAGTATAGTTCGTTAAGTAAATCATTTATGTATGATGCTGTTATTTCATTTTCTATTATGAATTCTAAGTGATATCTACTTGTTTTAGGGTCGTTTACACTTCCACATATTAGAAATGCTCCCCTTAGGTATGCTTTTTTTTCGTCTTCGTTTTCACATAGATAATTATTTGGTTTGTATTTTCTTTTACCATTTTCATCTATTAGATTTAGTGCTTCTAGTATATCCTTTAGTTTTTCTTTTATTATTATATGTATTATGTAGTTTTTGTTTAGTCTGTTTATTTCTTCTTTTTCTATTATTACTTCTATACCAAATAAGTCTTTGAGTAGTTTATATATTCTTCTTGATACTCCAAAGTTTTCTGTGTATAGAGAGTATTCATTTTTTTCTATTTTTCCACTTATGTTTAGTATTGCTGATAGTTCTGCGATTAGTTCTGTTCTTGAGTATTCTTGATTTAGTATTTCATTTTTTATGCTTTTTGTGTAAGACATTTTATCACCTACCAGGTTCTACCTGCGAATTTATAAGGGAAGTATACATATATTTCTGGGTCTACTATGTAAGCACGATAGTTTGCAAGTTGTATGTGTCCTTTTGCTATTGTGAAGTGTGCATGTGTTCCTGTTGTGCATCTATCATATGCTTTTGGGTTTCCAAGTTTAATAGCAGTTGTGTATCCACCACCCATATATCCTATGATGTCATTTTTTGTTACTAGGTCTCCTACATCAAATTCTCCAAATTTTAGTAAGTGCATATAGAATGTTGTGTATGCTACTCCTTTTATGTTATGATGTATTGTTAGAATTTGACCACCACAGCCTACTTTGTATTTGTTTGCTACTACACCATCTGCTGCTGCATATATTGGCTGACCTTCTACACTTCCATATACTGCGATGTCTATACCAGAGTGTCCTTCTTCTTTTCCTGTTATAGGGCTTTTCCTGTTACCAAAACGGCTTACTACTATGTCTCCTTTTACTGGTCTTATGAAGCCTGTGTCATATGGTATTGAGGCTACTTTACCACATATTTTTAATACATCTCTTCTGTTTTTACAACCACGATTTTTATATAGAGTTATTTCTTCTTGTTTTGAACTTATTTTTTCATCTAAAGTCATTCCTATGTCTTGCATTTCGTCTATTCTTGAACCAAGTTTGTTTAGTTGAGTTTTAAGTTTAGTTCTTTCACTTTCTTGTTCAGCTTTAGTTGTTTCAAGTTCTTTTTGAAGTCTATTGTTTTCTTCTATTAGATTATTCATTTCATTTATTTGCTCTTTATTGTATTTACTTAGTTGTTCTACTATTGATACTCTGTGGATAAAGTCTGTAAATGATTTTGCTTTGAATATGTATTCTAAGTATGATTTTTCTCCACTAGATAATTGTAAGAATACTAGTATGTTGTTTGTTTCGGTTTTTTTGTCATTTATTTTAACACCTAAATCTTCTATTTTTTTGATTGTGTCTTGTATTTTTCTTTCGGTTTCTTGTATTTTAACATCTATTGTGTTTATGTTTGATTTGGTTTCTTGGTATTCTTTTTCTGTTAATTGTTTTTCGTTTTCTTTGTCTTTCTTTTCTTGTTTTAGGGCAGCTAATTCATCTAGCAAGTCGCCATATGTTTTTGTGGAAGATTTACTTAGGTTGATTTTGGCTAGATTTTCGTCTGTTCTAGCATTTAATTTACTTGGAATTAGCATTAGAATCGCTAATGGTATTATAATTAATAGCTTTTTCATTATATTTTTAAGTACCTCCTTACTGCTCTTGCAGAACCTAGGGCACCTACTACAATTCCTATACCTGCGGTTATTAGGACTACTGTTAAAAGTATTTTGTCTGGATTTATTAGTGTTATTACTTCTGTGAATAGTACTCCATTCATTTTGTCATATAGATAGATGTATCCATAGCAAGTTAGTACACAAGGTAATATGCTTCCTAGAAATCCTAAGATTATTCCTTCAAAGAAGAAAGGTAATTTAATGTATGTGTTTGATGCACCTACAAGTCTCATTATTTCTATTTGTCTTTTTCTATTGTTTATTGTTATTTTTATTGTGTTACTTATTAAAAATGCAGTTACTACTACTAGTCCTATTACTATGATTATCATTATTTTTTTGACAACATTAAATATTTTTACTAGTTCTTCTACCATACCTTCGCCATATTTAACTTGGTATACTCCATCTATTTTTTCTATTTCTTTTGCTGTTGTTCCTATTTTTTCAGTTGTTTTTACTTTTACTAAGTATTCGTTTAATAAAGGGTTACTTGTTTCATCATATTCACTTAGTATGTTTCCTAGTCCTTCGGAATCATTTGACATATCTTTTCTTATGTCTTCTTTTGACAAGAATTCTATGCTTTCTATGTTTGGTAAGAATCCTATTTTATTTTTTATTGCTGCAATTTGGTCTTCAGTTGTATCTTTTTTTAGATATACTACTATTGTTACATCTTTTTCTATATCATCTGTGAAGTTGTTTACGTTTTGTCTTAGTAATATTGATACTGCTACTAATATTAGTGTTATTGCTATACAAGATATGCTTGCTAAACTTAGTGAAAAGTTTCTGAATACACTTTTTTGGGCGTCTTTTAAGTTGTTTTTTAATATTCTTAGTTTATTCATTATTCAATGTATGCTCCTTTCTCTTTGTCATCAGTAAGGATACCTTTAGATATTTTTATTACTCTTTTTTTGTATTTATTTACTATGTCTCTGTCGTGAGTTGCCATTATTACTGTTGTTCCTTCTTCGTTGATTTTGTTTATTATTTCCATTATTTCCATTGATGTTGTTGGGTCTAGGTTACCAGTAGGTTCATCACATATTAAGATTTTAGGGTTATTAACAATTGCACGCGCAATTGAAACACGCTGCTGCTCTCCTCCTGATAAGTTGTCTGGATATGTTCTGTATTTTTCTTTTAGTCCTACTTTTTCTATTGCTGCCATTACTTTTTTTCTCACTTCTTTTTCAGGTAATCCATATATTTCAAGCGCAAAGGCTACATTTTCATATACTGTTAAGTTTGGTAATAGTTTGTAGTCTTGGAATACTATTCCTAGTTTTCTTCTTAGTTTGTATACTTTTCTATTTTTTAATTTTGCTACGTTTACTCCACCAACATATACTTCTCCTCTACTAGGTTTTTCTTGTCTGTATAATAGTTTTATTAGTGTACTTTTACCACTTGCAGTCGAACCTATTACAAATACAAAAGATCCCTTTGGGATTGATACATTTATGTCGCTTAGTGCGGTTACACCATTTTTGTATTGTTTATATACGTTTCTTACTTCTATTAAATTCATTTTTACCTCCAATTTAATTATACATTATATTCTCAAGTCGTGAAGTGGCAAATTATACCTATTTGTACCACCATATATTTCGTATGAGTCTAGTATTGTTATGAATGCTTTTTTGTCTATTTTTATTATTTCTTCTTTTAATTTTATGTATTTTTCTGTAGGTACTACACACATTAGAAGAGACATTTTTTCTTTTTTATAACCACTTTTTACTTCTATTTCACTTATTCCACTTTTTACTTCGTGTATTATGTAGTTAGATATTTCTTCTTTTTTAGATGTGTTTATGAATAGTACTTTAGAGTCACTTATTCCTATTAGGAAGTAGTCTATTAGTTTACTTTCTATTAGTTTTATTAATAGTGCGATTATAAGCATTTTTAGTCCAAATACAAATGTTGCTAGTAATAGAATTAGTGCATTTATGATTAGTACTGATTTACCCATTGGCATTTTGTATTTTTCATTAAATATTACTGCGATTACATCAGAACCACCAGATGAGTAGCCTGCTATGTATACCATTGTGCTTCCTACACCAAATAATACTCCTATTACAACTATATCTAGAAATGCTGAGTTAAAGTCTATGTTTAGTTTTAAGTTTATCCCTTCTGTTAAATATATTGCTAGTGTGTATACTATAGTTCCAATTATTGATGGTACTGTTTTTTCTAGTCCTACTGAGATGATTCCAATTACTAGTACAAGTAGATTACCTATTAATAGGATTTTAGATATTGGAATGTTAAATAAGTAATTAAATATTACTGCTATTCCACTTACTCCACCTGTTACATAGCTATTTGGGACACAGAAAACGTTAAATGTTAGTGCAGTTAAGAAGCA
>OHTF01000100.1_pt1 | contig 42197 bp, 46 predicted proteins | sample 1578811 | NCBI WGS metagenome assembly OHTF01 (sample SAMEA3879571, study PRJEB24766) | human gut metagenome | biome: human-associated habitat; feature: feces | place: USA | collected 1985/1987
AATGAATATATTAACCAGAGACTAGAGAATATTTATACACCTATTTCGATCGTTTCGTTGAATTTAGACGAGAAAATTAATGTTCTGAATAAACATTTAAAAAGATTAGAAATAAATCGTTTAGAGTTTAATAAGGCGATAAGAGAAAGAAAGAATATAAAAGACAACTTAGATAAAATAAACTTAAAATTAGCGTTCATAGAAACTAAAGTTATTTTAAAAGATTACTTTGATGCGGTAAATAATCAAAAGAAATTAGAGAATGAATTAAAAAAACTCAATGATGAAAAAAGTTCCATTGAAAAAGATATCAAGAAACTTAAAGATAAAAAGAACAATATTAATATTTCTCTTGATTTAATCAATGAATTGCTCTCTTATGTTTTTCTAGATAGTAAACGAATTAGACTTGAAACAAAGAAAGATAAATTTGTACTAAAATCGCATGGAGCTAATGTTAAACCAAAAGATGTATCAATTGGAGAAAGAAACATAATTGCTTTATGTTATTTCTTTGTGAATAGCTTAAAGGGAAGAGAAAAGCAGAATTGTTATAATGAAGAATCTTGGTATGTTATAGATGATCCGGTTTCCAGTTTTGATATTGATAATCGTGTTGGTATACAGTCATTATTGAGATATCAGACCGAGCAAATTATAAAAGGAAATGATAATAGCAGAATTTTGTTTATGTCTCATGACCTTAATGCTATATATGATTATCAAAAATCAGTTGACGATATTACAGGTAAGAATAAGGGTTGCGTAGCAATTAAAAAATTGTATAATAAACAAATTGTTAATTACAATTTGTATAAAACACAAGAATATACAACATTACTGAATTCAATTTATGATTATGCAAATACAGAGAATTTTAATGATATTAATAATTATTCTATTGGTAACGATATGAGAAGGGTATTAGAAGCGTTTTCAACCTTTGAATTTCGCACAGGTCCTTCTGAATTATCAACGGAAGCACTTCCACTTAAAACATTAGAAGAGCAAGACCCTGCATATAAAATGTTTTTTCAAAATCTTATGTATAGGCTTGTTTTAAATAGAAAGAGTCACACACAAGAAATAGTTTTAGATTCGAGTGATTATAGATTTTTTGATGAAATTTCTGATGAAGAAAAAATTAAAACAGCAAAAGGCGTTTTATGTCTTATTTATCTTTTGAATAAGAATCACTTGATTTCTCAACTTAAGGATAATACTAAAATTCAAAGAATTGAAGAATGGTGTGAAGAAATAAAAGATATTTTTAAGAATGCAGGGATTTAAATAGGTGATTAAGAAAAATTGTATGTAGAATATGAAGAAAACAAACAAATATCAGCAGGTGGTTATATGTCAGATTATCGATTTGTAATTATTAAAATAAAAGAAGGCACACAGATTTATCAAAATATTCAAAAATATTTAGAAACTGATGATGGTTTTAAATATTTCAATATTGACTGTATAGAATGTGATAATATTCATAGATGTCTTTTGTTGTTGTGCGATAGTAAAAGAATATTAAAATTACATTGGTGTAAATGTGAAGTTGGTATAAGTTCAGGTAAAAAATACATTAATTGTAAGACGCTATATTCATCATCGTCTGATATTGTGATAAAGAATACGGTTGATTCAATTTTTTTAGATATTGATAAAGATTTTGATGTTAGTTATATAACGACAGAATGGTCAAAAGATTTATATGAGCAATTTGAGAGATTACTTGCTAATTATTCTTATAAAAAAGTTACTAGAGAGTATCAATCTAACAGTCAGGATAATCAGTTGGACGAAATTGCACAAAAGAATGAATATTGCAAAAGACAGTATGATTTAAAGGTTCCGACTTCTGATGGCAGAGGTGAATATCAGAGAGATTTTGATAGGATTATTTATTCAAAATCGTATAGAAGATTGGTTGACAAGACGCAAGTTTTCTCATCATCTAAAGGAGACCATTATCGTACTAGAATGACCCACACTATGATTGTTTGTCAAATAGCACGAAGTATATGTAATGCATTGAATGCTAATCAAGCTTTAACTGAAGCAATAGCTATTGGGCATGATTTAGGACATACTCCATTTGGTCATATTGGAGAAAGAACATTAAATGCAATAATAATTGAAAAAGATCCTGATGTAGGAGGATTTAAACATAACTATCAAGGTATTCGTGTTGTATCTAAACTTGAAAAAACATATTATGAAATAAATGGCTTGGATTTGTCTTATCAAGTTATAGAAGGTGTTTTTAAGCATACAGGACAAAAAGACTACGTTGATATAAATGCTTTTGTAAATGACCAGAATTTAAAAGATTATTTGCATTTGGAGTGTAAGTTTTCAGTTACGCTTGAGGGTCAGATTGTTGCTATTGCAGATGAAATAGCTCAACGAAGTCATGATATAGATGATGCGTTTTCTTCAAAACTATTATCTTTTAATGATTTTTTTGCATATTTAAAGTTAAGTAAATTTGAGGATTTGTACAAGGAAATTGAAAATATAATAAAAAGACGTGACGATTTTAAAGAGGTAATAATTATAGAAGATAACGAACTGTTTGCAACACAGATATCATCTGCGATAGTTAAGTACTTTATAAATGATGTTATAGTAGCTTCAAACTTGAAAATATCTAAGTATAAAGATGAATATTTAGATGAGTTCAATAAAGAACATTGTTTATCACAAAGAGTAGTAAGTTTCTCAGAAAATGGTTTAATAATATGCAATTATCTTGAGAAGATGTTAAATAACAAAGTTTTAAACAGTACAGAAGTATCTGTTTCAGATCAAAATGCTTCTGTTATTATAAAATCTTTATTTGATGCTTATTATGAAAATCCAAGACTTCTTCATAATGGTACTAAAGAAAAAATATATAATGATTTTATTAGAAGCAAAAATGCTAACGGTCAAATTAAAAATATTATAGATTTGGTTAATGGCAGTTCTAATGCGATTAAAGATGAGTTTAATCGCATTAAAAAGCATGAGGATGATGAGTATACTGTAAAACATAGAATTTTAGTCAGGGATATATGTGACTATATTGCGGGTATGACAGATTCCTATGCAATTGCAGAATATAATAAGATTTGTAAGTCTTATTGAATTTCTCAAAAGTTGATGAGATATGTTTAAATTTGAGAAATTTGAGTTTAAGATTCATCAATTATAATTTAGCAAAGAAGTTTTTGAATAGGAGATAATATGTAATTATCCTTTATCCATTGCAATAAAAATTTATTTTTTGTGAGATTATGAGCAAAAGATAGTTATAAATTGCGTTGGAGTACAGGATTCCCATATGGTTGCGTTATTAAATTGGAAAAATATACCACCATTTATACCTTTTGACTTTCGACCAAACTATTGTGGAGTGTATTAGCAGAATTGGAGGAATTTGATGCAACACTTGAGTCATTACAAAAAATACATAGAAATCATAAGTTACCATTTCGATATTGATAAGAGCGATCTGAATAGAAAAAATCATTTTATAGGTTACTACTTTTATAAAAAATAATAAGTTCTTATTAATTACACTTTAAGGAAGTTATTTATGTTTAAAATTGCGCTTATACAAAATCAATCTGAAATGTCGCATTATGGATATGCTGATGCTAGGGATTTCTTATCTAAATTTGATAAGTATGAGATTGTTCTCTACACGGCTCAAAATATAAATAAACTTTATATTGATATAAATCAGGGCTTTGTAGATTCAATTATTATTGCTTCTCATGCTATGAATGACATAACTATATACAATGCGTTATTTTCAACTGAATTTTCAGATTCTCTTTTGAAATTATTCGAATTTGGTGGTGGATTATTGATACTTCATCAATTAAGGTTAGGGGAAAAGGCTTTAGAAAATTATGATGATGGAAAACTATTATTTTTACCAGAAAAATTATCAAATTTAACAGCCATCGCGAGAAAAAAAGGTGAATCTCCTTTAGTTGGAAAAATCACTGCTTCTAATTCTGGAGCAAAAAGTTATCTGTTAAATTTTCCAAATCGTATAGATGTTGAAAAAGTGAATAATAATAGTCTAAATAATATAGGTTTAAAAGGACTGTATTGGCATTATTGGGATTCGGTAGATACGGGATGTTGGGATATAATACTGGAAGATGCTTCTAATGCTAAAAGCATACGACCGTTAATCTTATCGTCTAAAAAATCAACAGGTGCAAGAATAGTTGTTTCGTCACTGACTTTAGATTGGCAAAAACAAAATGATATTTTGAAAAATCTTATTGTTTATATTGTTGAGGGACAACATCAAATTGCATTTATTGATAGTGAAGGTGATGATAGTATAGATTTGTTGTACTTTGCAGAACGCTTGAAAAGTAAAAAACTGTCTTTCAGTAGATATCGTTTGCCTGATAAAATTGAAATATTAGCAGATAGAATTAAAAATAACATCCATTTAATGCTCATAATCACAGAAAAAGCATATTCGTGTATACCTGAGAATTTTAAGAATATCATAGAGAAGAAAAAAAGTAAGGGCAAAATAAAGATTATTTTTATCGGTAGTGACGATTTTACTGTGATTGGGCATGAGAGTGAAGAAATTCGCCTATTATATAGTTTGCAAATCGAAATACTAAATGAATTAAGTAATGGATATCTTGATGGAAGCTTTTGGAGTACCATTGAATCTTTACAAGTTATGAACAGGTTAGTTGATTGTACATTATTATTGGACAATAATACTTTATTTACGGTTTTCAATAATATTGCAATTCATGATAGGGATGGTTCTTATGATGGCGTTTTTGGAGCGACTTGTGCTTTGTTATGGATTAGAGCAAAATATCTTGGATCTAAACATGAGGATACAATAAAGACGTTAAAATGGTTGTATAGCAATAAGGATACATATGAACCACAAGAAAAAATGTTATTATATTTAACAATGTGGGAAACTGAAGTGTTTTATTATGAAAACAAGGATAGTATAAAAGGATTGCTTGTTGAGTTATTAAACTCAGCAAATTTAGATACTATAAAAGAAATGAATGCTGTTAGTTATCTAAAATGTGCTAATATTCTGAAAAGTAAAAGTAATATTGTGAAAATTATTGACAATCTTTGCCAACAGCAAAAGGAAGGGTTATGGATTGATGTAGCAACTACCGCATCTATCACAACGCAACTTCTTGTGTCGAGAGAGCTTATTTGTAACGATAATTATTATAATACTTCAAAGTTAAATAATTGTTTGTTTTTGGCAGTTGCGGCTATACAAAATGGTACAAATCTATCTAATCCAAATACGCGACCTTGGGATGAGAAAATTAGTATAAATTTAAAATGTATAGAGGCATTAATTAACTTTGATCGAGTAATAGAATTGCCAATTACAGAAATGATTAATTCAATTGATATGTATTCAAAGATTAATCTTAATATGATTGATTTAGAAACGAGTCTTTCTGTATTGACAAAATCATCAATGCAATTAATAAACATAAGGAAAGAAAACCAAAAGTTGATTAGTGAAATACAACGCAAAAATGTTGACTACAAGAAATATAAGATAACTAGTGTTATAGCATGGATTGCTTCTATATTGTCTTCATTATTGTTTTATATTTTAATACTTTTTGGAATGTACAGCAGTGAAATCATTACAAATTTCACGGGAATAGAAAACTTTTGGAATTATGTTCAACGACAATGGGGAATGCATTTTGCATTCTTGGGTTTACTAGTTGCGATTATCATACCAATTGTTACAATAATAATTTCAAAGAATGAAAAAATAAACGGAGGTAATAAATATGTCAAAGTTGGTAATTAAAAGTTGTAAGTTGTTTGATGGAGAAAAAATTCAGCAGAATAAAGCTATCATTATAGACGGAGAAAAAATTGAGGATGTTGTTGATAGTATTAGTGAAAAAATTAATGATAATTATCAGTTTATTGATGCCAATAATTGGCTAGTTGCTCCTGCTTTTATTGACCTACAGGTAAATGGAGGAGGTGGAGTGTTGTTTACCGCTTCCCCTAGTGCTAATACATTAAAAACTATGATAGATGCACACGAAAAATTTGGAGTTTTAAATATACTACCAACCCTCATATCAACGGATATTGATACCATAAAAAGATCAATTAAAACAATCAATCAATTCGGAAAAGATTCAGGAATATTGGGACTGCATATTGAAGGCCCTTTTATAAATGTAAAAAAAGGGGGAATACATAGTAAAGAATATATAAGGGACTGCACATATGAGGAAATAAAAGAAATATATGAAGGTTCAGAGGACTGTATAAAAATATTGACATTTGCACCAGAAGCGTTAGATAAAAGGTGTATGGATTACATAAAGAACAATAACACTAATTTATTTATTGGACATTCTAATGCTGATTTTGATGATACAATAGAATGTTTTAATAATGGTGCATGTGGTGTAACACATTTATTTAATGCAATGAGTCAATTAAACAGCAGAGAACCAGGAATTGTTGGTGCAAGTTTGTTGAGAAAGGATACTTGGGCAGGGATTATCGCAGATGGATTTCATGTAGATTTTAATAATGTTATTCTTGCGAAAAAGATGAAAGGTAATAAATTGTATTTAGTTACAGATGCGATGCCTCCTGTTGGTATAGGAAACTTTGAATTTACTATTGGAGAGAATAAAATTTATTGCGTTGATGATAAATGTCTGTCTAGTGATGGTACAATAGCTGGTTCGGCATTAAATATGAATAAAGCTCTTCAAAATATAGTATTCAAATGTAATATCGAGATAGAAGAGGCATTGAGAATGACCTCTACTTATCAAGCGGATTTATTGAATATGTCTTCGAAGTATGGATATATTAGAAAAAATAATTATGCTGATTTGGTGTTTCTAAATGACAATTTAAAGGTTGTTGGAATTATTAAACATGGTTTGGTGAGAATGTATGAGTAAAACTGAATATTTTGAAGTTGAAAGTAATAAAAAAACTCTTCGAGGTATGAAACATCTATCAGAAAAGAATGATGCTTTTGCAGTACTGATTATTCATGGTTATTTTTCATCAAATAAAATAGGTCCACACCGATTATATGTTAATATAGCGAATCAATTAAGTAAAAGGTTTTGTTCTTGTTATAGGTTTGATATGTCTGGAATGGGTGAAAGTGATGGAGATATTTCAAATATAAAATTCAATAATCATGTTTATGACATTATGAATATAATAAATTATCTAAAGAATAATGGTAAAAAGGAAATTATCGTGATTTCTCATTGTTTAGGATGCAATTTGTTGATTGAAACGATATTAAGATATAAATATGTATTTAGAGAAATCATATTTATGACCCCATATTTCACAAACAAAGAGATTTTACGGTTGCTTTTTCCAAAAGACGATCAAATAATAGAATTATTTAGAAGCGGACATACTTATAGAAATGGGTTATATGTCGACTCTAGTTATTTCCTTGAACAGACTGACTATGATAGGTTTTTGCATTCTGTAAATTCTATTAATACTTATATAAATATAATTGCAGCTAAATACGATCAGTTCATTCCTTTTGAGTATAATGAGAATTTAAGAGTTGAAAGTAACAATATTAATTTTACATATATTGAATCTGATCACAACTTTTTAACCAAACAATCTGAACTTATTGATAAAATTGAAGAAATAATCAATGACGATTATTTTACTAATACTAAAGTGTAGATATTTGTTTAAAGAAAAATTATAGATTTTATTTTTTATTATAAGATTTTTCTCGGCTATTCCTTTACACTCGCCAGAGCGCATGACTGTTAATCATGATGTCACTGGTTCGAGCCCAGTTGGGGGAGCCAAAAGAGGCTCATAGTTTTTCTATGAGCCTCAATTATTTATTTACAAAATTTATTTCCGGTAGAAGTGATAATTGATTTATCGGAAAGGAAAAGATATGAAGTTCGAAAATATGACAGACAAACAATTTGATGTTCTTATGAACTCAATTATCCAAATAGTAAAGGATTCTGAAACTAAAGATGTAGCTGTTGAAAAGCTACAAAATTTAGTTAAAGGTAAAGAAAACTGATTACTTTCGCTAATCTGCTTAATTTAATATTATCAAATATATGAGTCAATCATTATATTTCTTATTTTAGAGATATAGTAATTGGCTCTTTTTTTATTTGGCAGTCGTTTTAATTTTTTTGATTAGAACGGTTGCCTTTTTTATTTGCAAAAAATTTGAAAGGAATGATTTTAAATGTATTTTACCGACACACCCGAACTCAGAAAGTTTGAAAGGGAGATGCGACAGAAACCTAATTTTGACAGGAGAAATGATGATTGCTATGAAAATGAAATCTCACATTTCTCTGACAGCAAAAATGTCAATACAAACAGAAAAAAAGAAGGAGGTTGATTTTATGACAATAAAAATAAGAAGTCCCACTCAAAAAACAATGCAATTAAACAACTTAACTTTAGGAGATGTATAACTTGAACGAATATGAAAGACAGCGCAGAATAGCTGAAAGCACAAAGAAATTGTATCCGCCGGGTACAAGAATTGAGCTTATCAGTATGAAAGACCCTTACGCACCTGTTCTGGCAGGAACAAGAGGAACAGTAAAATTTGTTGATTCAATGGGAACGATATTCCCCGAGTGGGACAATGGTCGTTCACTTGGAGTCGTTCCCGGAGAGGATTCATTCAGAAAGCTCACACAGGAAGAAATCGAAGCAGAAAACCAATCCATGTCAGAAGTTGAAGATGAAACTCCTGATGAGGATAATGGAATGACTATGCGAATGTGAGGTGTTTTTTAATATATAAATCTTCGTATGGAATGAAGATTTATGTCTATCAAATTTTTTGATATGTTTGCAGGCATAGGCGGTTTTCGTTCGGGACTTGAAGCCATTGGTGGTTTTGAGTGTGTCGGATACTGCGAAATCGATAAGTATGCAAAGCAGGCATATGAAGCAATGTACGATACAGGAGGTGAGCTTTACTTTGATGACGCAAGAAAAATTGTATCCGAACAGTTACCCGATTTCGACCTTTTGGTCGGAGGATTCCCCTGTCAGTCCTTCTCAATCGCGGGAGCAAAAAAAGGATTTGACGATACAAGAGGAACGCTGTTTTTTGAAATTGCAAGAATTGCTGCCGTTAAAAAACCTAAGTATATCTTCCTCGAGAATGTTCCCGGTATGCTTAACCACGACAAAGGCAGGACATTTGAAACAATCCTCCGTACGGGGTCCCCGAAAAGCTATAAGCTTTTTGGGGAGAGGAGGCACAGCATAGCGGACGAGCTTTTGACCGCTTGCGGTCGAAACGAGTAAGCAGGGCTTGTGCCGACGAGGGGTATGATGTATGCTGGCAGGTACTTAACAGCAAAAATTTCGGAGTACCCCAATCACGAAATCGAGTGTTTATTATCGGATAACTTAGAGGACAATGTGCCGGAGAAGTATTATCTTTCACGCAAGCAAGCGGAAAAACTCTTATACAAAGAAAACCCAACGCAGGGTGAGCGAATATACTCATCTAAAGGTTTGAGCTGTACCCTCTTACTTGCGGTTCAGGCGGTTTCGGCGGTCATAGCGGACTGTATTTTATTGAAGATACTGAAAATTTCGGCTTGCTGATAAAAGCTAAGACCAAAGACGGTTATCAGATCGCATATCCCGGTGACAGCATAGATACTGCTTTTTCGGGACAAAATTCAAGGCGTGGCAGAGTCGGCAGTCAGGTAGCACATACTCTGACAACTTCCGCAACGCAGGCTGTATTCTATCTTTTACCTGAAAGGGAAAATGATAGAATTAGCCATCGACCGTTGACACAAAGTGTCAAACCGGTCGGGCGAAATGAATCTAATGAAATGGACACTCGTGTCCATTTCATAGACCTTAACCCTGACCCGAAACTGACAGAAATTGCAAGATGCATAACCGCAAGGCACGACTCGGGAATCAGTAACCGAAAGGGTGAGCATTCAGGTGTATTCGTTGAAAGCACGAATTTTACAGATGATGAAAAATTCGCAGTTGCTTTTGTTGATCCAAACGGCGAAGTCCATATCGGCAGAATCAGAAAGCTTACTCCGAGGGAGTGCTGGAGATTACAAGGCTTCACGGACGATCAGTTCGACAAGGCAAAAGCGACTGGACTATCCGACAGCAGGCTTTACAAGATGGCAGGAAATGCGGTGACAGTAAATGTAATCTCTGAAATCGGGAAGATTATCAAAAAAGTAAACGATAAAAATTAAATAATAACAACTAATATCAATCGTTCCGAACGACTGATATTGGTTTTCATATATATAAGCCGTTGATTAGATTTTTTTAATTTAATCAACGGCTTTTTGTCGTTTCAGGGGCGATTGGTATTCCAAAATGGAGTGATGAATATCAAAACCCCTGTGAGTTGGATGGGAAATAAAACTTCCATCCTTCATATTTTGTACGCCCTGTTTCCTCTGAATTACGAAAGGTATATTGAGCCGTTCGGAGGCTCAGGAGCTGTACTTTTAGGCAAGAAAAAGCCTGATAAGTTCGAAGTTTACAATGACTATAACCATAATCTTGTAAACCTCTTTCACTGTATGCGTGACAGACCTATGGCATTCATAAAAGAGCTCGGATTTTATCCGCTTAATTCAAGGGATGATTTCAATGCAATAAAGAAATTTTTTAAACAGGAAAAGTTTGAGGACAAATACTTTGATGAAGAATTGGAATTGACGAAGATTATTCTTCCCGACTTGAAAGCAGAAGAAATCATAGAATTGTATATAAAAATGAAACAAGACTACGACTTGCGCAGAGCAGTAATGTTTCTTAAACTTCTACGATACAGCTATTCAAGCAGTGGAAAGTCATTTGCCTGTCAGCCCTTTTCAGTAGTGAGCCTGTTTCAACTGATAGAGCAAGTCGGCAAAAGACTTGAAAATACTGTGATTGAAAATCAGGATTTTGAAGTCCTGATAAAGCATTACGACCGAGATAATGCCTTTTTCTACTGCGATCCGCCTTACTATTCAAGCGAGTATGTTTATCAGTGCGGTTTCACTTGGGATGACCACTTGAGGCTGAAAAACGCACTTGCAAAAGCAAAAGGCAAATGGCTTGTATCATATAACGATTGTGAAGAAATCCGCAATTTATATGACGGTTATTCATTCTTTGATTTCACAAGGTTACACAATATGAAACAGCGAATCAACGCAGGCGAGCAATTTCCCGAACTGCTAATCAGCAACTACGATATGTATGAAAGGCAGAGAAATAAACCGTTGCAGTTGAGTTTGCTTGACTTAACAACCGAACAACAAATTGATTTAGAACAAATTTTGAAGGAGTGTATTATTAACAATGGAAAATAGAATTTATGTAAGCATACCGCTTGACGCACTTATTGTATCAGGAATCACATCCGACTGTGCTGTGCAGATTTCAGCTGTGGAAGGAGCAATTCTGATTGAGAGGTGCGATGATGATTGCGAAAATTTTGATGACAAGTGTAATTGTAGCAACTGTATCTGCGATGAGTGCAGAGCAGAGCTTGCGGAAAGCGAGGACGAGTAGTGCTTAAAATTTACAGAGTTCTCGGTAAAAAAGGAAGAATTACAATTCCCTATGAAATCCGTCAGCAAATCGGATTCAGATACAACGATGTTTTATCATTCAACCAGCAGGATGACGGCTCGGTACTTGTCAGGCGAGAAAAAATATGCGACAACTGCAAGGAGTTAGCAGAAGAATATGAGGAAAATTTCACACTTGAAGATTTCCTCGGCAGCCTGTCAGAGGAAGAACAGAGAAACGCACTTTTGCATCTTTCTCTGTTGTGGGCAGAAAAGCTGAAACACTAAATCGGAGGTAAATTCATATGGCACAGAATACAAATTTCAAAGGAAACAAAAACAACAATCAGAAAAGGAAACTGCCGTATATCAAGGTAAGGATTGATAAGCTCGTTGATGTAGATGATTGCAACACAAAGGCGTTTGCAAGCGTTACTGTCGGCGGTGCTGTGGCAATTCACGGAATCAGAGTGATGAACTCAAGAAAAGGACTGTTTGTTGCAATGCCTGCAAGTAACTATGTTGACGAAAACGGCGAAACGAAGTTCAGCGAGATTGCTCACCCGATTTCCAAAGAAGTCAGAGATTTACTCAACAGCAAGGTTATGGAAGCGTATCATCAGGCACTTGATGAACAGCAGAGCGAAGATGAATCCGAGAATATGTCGGAAGATGAATCGGAAAGCTTTACGCAGAGTATGTAACAGCAAATAAAAAAATCTCTGGACATTTGAAATTCTTTGGATATACTTGTTGCTTGAAAGGAGCGATGAGAATATGAAAAAGAAAATCGCAATAATGCTGACATTGATTTTAGCAGCAGGAACATTTACGGCTTGTACAGCAGAAGAAAAATTAAATAACGATATTCAGACATCCGTAGTTTCAAAGGCTGCGGATGTTTCTGAATCTACGGAAACTTCTGCAACGGCAACAACTGAAATAACAATCCCCGAAAAAGCCACAGTTTCAAAAGAAACAGAGCCTTCGGGACAGAATGCCAAAACCGAAGAAAAAGCCGACAGTGAGCAAAATTCGGCGGTTGTTTCGGCAACGGCTCCGATTCAGAAAACACAATCCGAGGTTCAGAATATCAGCAAGAATACAGCGAACAGTAATAAGCAAAAATCAGAATCGACTGCTAAAAAAGAAACTGAAACTCCTATTCAAAAGCCTGCTGAAAAGCTAACACAACCGCCTACACAGAAACCAACGGACAATACTTCGCAACCGCCTTCCAAAGCAAAAACGGTTGATGTTCATTATGCGGTGAGTGCCTGCATAGCCTATGGTCAGCAGCTTGGAATGAAATACGATTTCTCACTAAACACTGTCAACGCAAGCTGGTTCTCGCCCACAAACGCATCATATTATGATGATACGCAAAGCCTGACGGCAGATTGCTATGGTGATGTTGAGTATGTAGCCTACTACTTCCAAAGCAGTGGCATAGCTCCGAGAGACTTATCATTCAATGTAATTGCAGAAAACAACAAAATATATGTAGTCTATTGTTGAACAGACGATTAAGCAAAGCACTCACTTCATTGTGGGTGCTTATTTTTATGAAAGGAAAATGACAATGAAAATCAATAATATTACACTCTCGGATCTCCGCCGTATGAACGGCAAGGAAGGACTCATCTTGCAGGGATGCGGCGGTGAAACACAGGAATGGGCGGACGGCATTAATAAAATGCTCACGGACAAAGGAATACTTCTTGACGACACAAAGTTTGAGAATGTTTCTGCGTTCAAGAGTGACGGCGTAACCTGTATTCTCTATCCCTTTGCCGATGTCCATCTTGACATCGGCAAGCTGGCAATGTGGCGATTGCAGTCATATACAGCCTTTGCAGGAATGTGGCTGTCCGACTATGTAGACAACAGGCTCGGCGGTTTTGAACCTGAACAGAACAAAGAGAAAAAGGTAAAACCCGACTGTGCATTAATAGGCTGTGATTCAAACATATTCAATCTTATGGGCATTGCAAGCCACACCCTTGAACAAAACGGTATGGCTGACGAGGCAGAAATGATGTGCACTCGAATAAGGGATGCAGAAAACTACTGTGAAGCGCTGAACATTATAGGAGAGTATGTAAATATCACAGACGGCAGTGAACAGTCTAATGATATAGATGAAGATTATGTTGAAGGGCAGGCGATGAAATTATGATTGTATTTAAAACAGAATAAGACATCAATCGGGGCAAGGGTAAAATCTTGCCCCATATTTTTTATGAAAGGATTTTAAAAATGACGAACTTAATCAAAAACAAAAAACTTACAAGAATAACGGCACTTTTACTTGCGGTGTCAGTAATATTCGGAACAATGTTTGCACTCCCCGTAAGTGCGGCAAGCGGTGATAAGGTTACAATCACTTTCGATTATTGTTATGACAGCACCGGGAACATAATCAAATTTCAGCAGACAACGGTCAGCAACGGCTACACAGTCGGTACTCCCGGTGAGGAGCTGTGCAAGATTTTTGCAGACGGCAAGGAAGCCTACTGCATTGAACCCGGTCACACTCTCTATTCGGGCAATACGCTGACCGAGGACGGTTCAACCGTTTGGAAGAATTTAGGCTCTGCAAAGCAGAAAGCAATCAACCTCGCTCTGCTCTACGGCAAACCCGGTTCAGGAAAAAGCTTAAGCGGAACAGAGGATCAGAAATGGGTGGCAACACAGCTGATTGTATGGGAGTTTGTTTCAGGATGCCGTTCTACAAGCGAAGGCTATAAATGCACAAATACAGAGTTCATTGACGGCATATGTGCAGGCGGTGCAAATCCCGGAGTTAAGTCGGTTTACAATGCAATCTCAAAAAGTCTTGCAAATTATTCAACCGTTCCGAGTTTTGCAAGTGCAATCGCTTCAAAGGCTGAACCCTATGAAATGAAATACTCGGACGGAAAATATACTTTAACCTTAACCGACAGCAACAGTATTCTTTCAGATTTCGATTTCAAAACCACAAGCGGAATTTCCGTTTCAAAATCCGGTAACAAGCTGACCTTAACTTCAACTTTGCCAGTCAATGATGCAGTAACATTCAATTCTGCAAAATCAATGCCCGATGTCGGCAAAACTGTGCTTGTTCCCTATGGAGATGCTACTTTGCAGGATGTAATCAGCGGTGTTGAAAATGACGCTGACCCGATAAGAGCATATTTCAAGGTCAAGACAAGTTCAGGTAATCTCAAGCTTATTAAAACCTCCGAGGACGGCAATGTTGCAAATATTGAGTTTACCGTAAAAGGCGATGGTTACAGTAAGACAGTTAAGACAAACTCAAAGGGCGAATTTGAATTAACTGACCTTTTTCCCGGAAGTTACACCGTTACCGAAATTACAGACAGTAAGTACGAAACCCAGAAATCGCAGACCGTTAAGGTTGAAAGCGGTAAAACTGCAACGGTGACCTTTAAAAATGTGCTTAAAAAGTGGAATCTTACTGTTACAAAAACAGACGCTGAAACAAAGTCTGCACAGGGTGATGCAACACTTGCAGGAGCAGTTTACGGTATCTACAATAACGGCAAGTTGGTTGACAAATACACCACAGACAAGAATGGCAGTTTTAAAACTTCATATTATGTTTGCGGAGATAACTGGACTCTGAAAGAAATTGAGCCAAGCGAGGGTTATCTGCTTGACGAAACCGAGTATCATATCGGCGCAGAAGCAAAGAAATACACCATTGAAAACAACAGCATTTCAATGGGCGTTACAGAGGATATTTTAAAGGGCAAAATCTCCATTATCAAGCACACTGATGACGGCAGTACGAAAATTGAAACACCCGAAAAATGTGCAGAATTTCAGGTGTATCTGAAATCATCGGGAAGCTATGCAAAAGCAACAGAATCCGAAAGAGATACTCTTGTTTGTGATGAATACGGCTTTGCAGAAACAAAGGAATTGCCCTACGGAACATACACGGTTCATCAGACCAAAGGTTGGAACGGTACGGAGTTTATAGCCGATTTTGATGTCTTTGTAAACGAGGATGGCAAAACCTATAAATATCTCATAAACAACTCTTCACTTGAAAGCTATGTAAAGATTGTAAAGGTTGATTCTGAAACAGGCAAACAGATTCCGTATGCTGGCGCAGGCTTTCAGATTTATAATCCTGACGGTAAGCTCGTAACAATGAAGTACTCCTATCCGACTGTTACAGAGATTGATACTTTCTACACGAACAGTGATGGTTATCTAATCACACCCGAAACTCTGCCCTACGGCAAAGGTTATTCAGTCGTTGAAGTGCAGGCTCCCTACGGATATATCCTCGACAGTACACCTGTATATTTTGACATTACAGCAGAAAAGATAAGCGAAGAAAACGGCGTTACAATCGTAAAAGCCGAGAAGAAAAACACACCGCAGAAAGGTACAATTACCGTAGAAAAAACAGGCGAGATTTTTTCAAATGTAACTTCATCAGGAGAAGAAGTTTTGCTCTATCAGCCTGAATATTCTGTAAACGGTTTATCGGGTTCAGTGTTTGAAATTTATGCAGATGCGGACATTAAAACCCCTGACGGAACAGTAAGAGCAAAGAAAGACGAGCTTTTCGCAACTCTGAAAACAAACAATAAAGGCACAGCAACAAGCAAACTGCTTTACCTCGGTAAATATCGTGTTGTTGAAACCGTTGCTCCGTATGGAACAGTTATCAATCCCGAACCTCATACGGTTGAACTTACCTACTCAGGACAGAATGAAAAGGTAACCAACACCTCAACCTCATTTACAAACGACAGGCAAAAGGTTGAAATCGACCTTACAAAAATTCTTGAACAGGACGAAAAATTCAATATCGGAAACAATGACGAAATTCTGAATGTTTCATTCGGACTTTACGCTGATGAAGATTTGAAGGCTTCCAACGGCACAGTTATTCCAAAGAACGGACTTATTGAAATCATCACCTGTGATGAAAAAGGCAAATCACAGTTTACAACTGATATTCCAATCGGCAGTTACTATGTTAAGGAAATTAGCACAGATAACCACTATATCCTCTCCGATAAAAAATATCCTGTTGTGTTTGAGTATGCAGGACAGGATACAGCAACTGTTCATATTTCGGTAAATGACGGTGAGCCGATTGAAAATGAAATTATCTACGGCACAATCCAAGGCTTGAAAATTGACCGTGAAACAGGCGAAAATATCGCAGGCGCATTGTTCGGCTTATTTAGCACTGATGAAACAGAGTTTACAGAAGAAACTGCAATTTTAACATCTGAATCAAATAAGGAAGGAATCTTCACTTTTGAAAATGTGCCATACGGAGAATACATTGTCCGTGAGTTAAAGCCTGCCACGGGATATATTCCAAATGGTGAAAGCTATCCCGTGACAATTTTAGAGAACAAGGAAGTTGTTGAAATTAACGTACTGAACGATAAAATTCCTGAACTGAAAACTACAGCAGCTATAGACGGCAAAAAGGAATTCACAGCTAACGGTGATATTACCATTGACGATGTTGTTTCCTACAAAAACCTGACTGTCGGAAAAGAATACACAGTAAGCGGTGTACTTATGGATAAGTCAACCGGAAAAGCATTCCTTGTTGACGGAAAAGAAGTTTGTTCCGAAGTAACATTCACACCCGAAACAGCAGACGGCGAAGTAACTGTATCCTTCACTTTTGACGGCTCTGCAATTACCAAAGATACAGAAATTGTTGTGTTTGAAACTCTCTATCGTGATAAAACGGAAATTGCTGTTCACTCTGACATCGATGACAAGGATCAGACTGTAACAATTCATCCACAGCCCGAACCCGAAAAACCACAGACAGGAGACAATTCAAATTTCGGTTTTTACATCGGCTTGGGTTCTGTTGCTGTCGGCGGTTTAATTGCATTTCTCATCATCAAATTCAAGAAGAAAGATGAGGATGATGAATAATGCACAGGGCATATATCTGTTCGCCTTTGGGCGGAAATGTATCTGCAAATATAGAGAACGCAAAACGATATGCCCGATATGCGTTAGAGTGCGGTATGGCTCCGTTCATACCGCATTTTTATGCGCTGATTTTGAATGATGACGATGAAGAAGAAAGAAACCTTGGTATGCTTGCAGGTCTTTCTATGCTTTGGGTTTGCGATGCGGTCTGGGTTTTCGGTGATGAAATAACAGAGGGTATGAAAACAGAGATTCGCTTTGCTGAAAAGTTGAACATCAAAGTCAGGTATATATCGGAGAATGAGTTAAGAAAATCGGAGGTAAAAAATGATAAAATCAAGAAAAATTAAGTTATTGAAGTGGTTGGCAGGAATATCAGTAATACTGTTAATGCTCGGAATATCGGCAGTAAATGCTTTTGCGGCAGGCGATGTATCATCAGCCATTGAAAGCACATGGACATCGGCACAAACACAGATAAAAAGCGTTGTAAATAATGTTGTTTTTCCTGCGGTGGATATGATTCTTGCTATACTTTTCTTTGTTAAACTGGCTACGGCTTATCTCGATTACCGCAAGCACGGACAGTTTGAATTCACCGCACCGGCAATACTTTTCGGCTGTCTTGTGTTCTCGCTGACTGCACCGCTATACATCTGGACGGTACTTTGATAACAATAAAAATAAGGCTGTTGTGTTGAATCATAACAGCCTTTTGCGAGGTGATTTATATTTTTGATTGGTTAGGAGATTTCATCGGTGGAATCGGAAGTGCCATAGGCGAGGTGTTTGACTTCCTCGGTGAGCAAATCTCAAATGCTATATGGAACACAATGATTCAGTGGCTTTATGAAACGATTTACAACGCTGTTGCCGACTTCTTCACAATGATGGGAAATATGGGAGCAGATGTGTTCGACCTTGAATGGGTGCAGGCAACAATAAATCTGTTTACGCTGTTTGGCTGGGCATTATTCGTCGCAGGAACGGTCGTTGCCGTGTTTGATGTGGCTATTGAATATCAGAACGGAAGAGCAAATATCAAAACAACAGCCATTAATGTGCTTAAAGGTTTCTTTGCCTGTTCGCTGTTTGGTGTTGTGCCTGTGGAACTGTACAAGTTCTGTATAAGCCTGCAAAACACATTTTCAAAGGATTTGTCGTCCATAATGGCAGGACAGCAAAGCCTTGATTTAGCCGGACAAAGCACAAGCGTTTTAGAGGGTAGTTTTGCAGTTTCTGTTCAAGTGAATTTTGGTTTGCTGAATCTGTTATGTATGATTGCTTTTGCCTACTGCGTAATAAAAATATTTTTTGCGAACATCAAGCGTGGAGGAATTCTGCTCATTCAGATGGCGGTAGGTTCGCTGTATATGTTCAGTGTTCCGAGAGGTTATCAGGACGGCTTCAATCAGTGGATGAAACAGATAGCGGCGTTGTGCCTGACGGCATTTATGCAGACAACTCTGCTGTTCCTCGGGTTGCTGACCTTCCCCGGCAATATGCTTTTGGGACTTGGAATAATGCTTGCATCTAACGAAGTTCCGAGAATTGCACAGCAGTTCGGTCTTGATTCAAGCGTAAAGGTGAATATGACAAGCATTGTTCATGCAACTACAACAGCCGTTAATCTGACGAGAAGTGTAGCGAGAGCGGCAAAGTAAACGAAAGGAAATTAAAGATTATGACAACTTACCTATATCCGCAAAATCTAAAATCTACCGCCAATCTGTGGCTGTGGAGCTTACGGGATTTTGCAATTATGAGCATAGCGCTTTTGTTATCAATACTGATACTTGCACAGACGAGGATAATAGTACCGCTTGCAGTGACACTTTGCTTCGGGTTTTTGTCAATAAGGCTTGAAGATACAACAATTCTTGATTTTATCCGCTATGCTGTAAAGTATTTTATTTCAACTCAACAAATTTTTTATTGGAGGGAGAAAAAGTGAAAAAGCAAAAACGAAAAGGCAAATCGGTTCAGGACTTGCTGGGCATAAAAACCTTTACGAAAAACGGCTTGAAGGTTGGCAAGGAAGAACTGATTTTTTATATGGTTCAGCCGACAAATATTTCCGTACTTTCTCACACGAATATCGAAATCAAGGTGCGGCACCTGATGATGGTACTTTCTGCTGTGCCGGATATTGAGATTACCTGTACAGACTCGTGCGAGTGCTTTGATACGAACAAAAGCTATATCAAAGGCAGGATTGAAGCTGAACAGAATGAAAAAGTAAGAAAAATTCTGAATAAGGATTTAGATTTTCTCGACAGCATTCAGACCGAAACCTCAACCGCAAGGCAGTTTCTGTTCATAGCAAGGTGTAAATCTTCAAAATCCGAAAATGTTTTGCAGAAAGCAAACAGGGTTGAGAAGATTATTTCAGACCAAGGCTTTGAAGTAACCAGAATGAAGAAAGCCGACATCAAGCGTTTTCTTGCAATATATTTTGACGCAAGTATGAACGGCGATTTGATGCCCGATTATGACGGCGAGCAGTATTTTGAAAAGGAGCAGACCTATGAAGAAGCATAAAGGGAAAATCCAAATGGGAATTGTGATAGGCATATTTTCTGTAATTATAATTGCTTGTCTGATATCAATATTTTCAAGGCTCTATGCCGAAAACAAGGAAACGGAAGAATTCAGACAGCTTGCAGAAATCGTTACCGAGGAAACAACAGATGCAACCATTGAAGAAACCATTAAAAAGCTACATTTATTAAAAGTCAGTGATTCAGATAATGAAGTTCAAACTGGACAGCCTGTGTATTACACAACTTACTATCAGCCACACTCTGTTTCCGATTTGCTGTCGATAAATAGTGAATGCTTCGGCTGGATAAGCATAGCAGGAACAAATATCAATTATCCTGTCATGCATACACCCAGTAATCCGCAGAAGTATCTGAACAAAAACTTTTACGGCGAGTACAGCTATAGCGGTACACCATTTCTTGATGCAAGGTGTTCAGCCGACAGTACCAATCTCATAATTTACGGACACCATATGAACAACGGCACAATGTTTGCAGACCTCTGCAACTATACCGATTATTCTTATTTTACGGAACATCCGACAGTTGTGCTCAAAACGAAAGACGGGGCATTTGCTTACTCCGTCTTTTCTGTTATGAAAGTAAAATCCGATGATGATTGGTACAGATTTACAACAGTTGAAACGGAAAAAAGCTATAACTCAAGAATTGAATATGCAAAAGAGAAATCCATATACGACACAGGAATTACACCTGTTTACGGTCAGCTGATTTTAACGCTTTCAACCTGTTACGGATACAATCAAGATGACCGCATACTTGTGTTGGCAGTTCGAAATTAAAGGGGGTAAAAATTATGGGACTATTCAATAGAAAACCAAAGGTGCTCACACCAGAACAGGCAGAGGAAATTTACACAAAAGATTTCTTTGATATGATTCTGCCGTCAACAATAAAATTCTTGACAGATCACTACATTGTCGGCGACTCATACCGCAGTGTATGGGCGGTTCGTGAATATCCGCCGTCAACTGAAGAACAGGCGATTCTTTCACAGCTTGCAGACAGAAACGGAGTAACTCTCCGCATCTATCACAGACTTGTGGAGAGTATGGAACAGCGTAAAATCATACAGAACGCAACACGCAAAAATAAGCTCAAATCAAGCGGTAACGATGTAAATGAAACCATTGAAGCACAGGGCAACTTGCAGGATGTTGTCACGCTGATGGCGAACTTACGAAAAAACAAAGAACCGTTATTGCATTGTTCTGTGTTCATAGAGCTTAAAGCCAAGAGTAAGCAGAAATTGAAGGAGTTGCAAACCGATATTGCGATGGAGCTGACACGCTCCAAGATTGAAGTGGATAGATTAACGCTAAGGCAGAAAGAAGGCTTCTTGTCGGTGAACCCCATAGGTTCAAATCAATTCGGACTTTTGTATGAAAGAGTGTTGCCTGCTTCATCTGTTGCAAATCTGTTTCCGTTTAATTTCAGTGGTAAGACAGATCCAAACGGTTTGTATATCGGCAGAGATAAGTACGGCACTAATATTCTCGTTGATTTCGACAGACGAACAGAGGATAAGACAACGAGTAACATTCTTATTCTCGGAAACTCAGGTCAGGGTAAATCGTATTTATTGAAGCTTATCCTTACAAATATTCGTGAAAGCGGAAAGAAAATCTTATGCCTTGATCCCGAAGCGGAGTATGAGGATTTGACAAATGCCCTCGGCGGTTGTTACATTGATTTTATGTCGGGCAAATACAAGATCAATCCGTTAGAACCAAAGGATTGGGGTGATGCAAATGAAGAAGTTGACTCCAAAACACCCGAACCGTTCAAGCGTGTTACCCGATTATCACAGCACATTGCGTTCTTGAAAGACTTTTTCAGAACCTACAAGGATTTCACGGACGCACAGCTTGATACAATAGAAATTCTGATTATGAAGCTGTACGCACGATTCGGCATAACCGACACAACTGATTACAGCACAAAGAAACCGTCCGACTTTCCTGTGATGAGTGATTTTTACGACTTGTGTGAGGAAGAATATATGACCTACGACCACAAGCGAAAGTATCTTTATACAGAAGAAATCTTGCAGGAGGTTTGTCTGGGTATTCATAGTATGTGTGTAGGTTCAGAATCAAAGTATTTCAACGGTCACACCAACATTACCGACGACAGTTTCCTCTGTTTCGGTGTTAAGGGATTGCTTGATACTAATAAAAGACTCAAAGATGCAATGCTGTTCAACATTCTTTCCTATATGTCCAACAAGTTATTAGGCGAAGGAAACACCGTTGCATCAATAGACGAGCTATATTTGTTCCTTTCAAATCTCACAGCAATTGAGTATATACGCAACGCAATGAAGCGTGTCCGCAAAAAGGATTCAGCCGTGATTTTAGCCAGTCAGAACATAGACGATTTTCTGATTCCCAGCGTTAAGGAGTACACAAAACCCCTGTTCTCAATTCCTACTCATCACTTCTTATTTTTTCCCGGCAATATCAATCCGAAGGACTTTGAAGATGCGCTAATGGTAGAACCAAACGAGTACGCCCTAATCAAATTCGGTGAGCGAGGAACTTGCCTGTATAGGTGCGGTAATGAACGCTATTTGCTTCTCGTTCAGGCTCCTGAATACAAAGCTGAAATTTTCGGTAGTGCAGGCGGAAGATAAAATTAGTTTATAGACATTTATATTCAAAATTGATATAATAATTTAAAAATAACTGACTGATAAATCGGAATTTGGTGGGTGGCAGGTTAATATGATAAATAAGTTAAAATTATTTGTGCCTACATAGTTTTAATAGAACTACTATGGTAAAAAAGTAAACATAAGGAGATACATTATGAAAAACAAATTATTTGTTATAGGAAATGGATTTGATTTGGCGCATAATCTTCCAACCAGATTTGATCCAGACTTTAAGAATATTGCCAGAAAATATGAACAGGATAATTTTTGGGATTTGTATCAATCCCGTGAAAATGATATTTGGTCTGATTTTGAAAATCTGCTTGGATGTCCAGACTTTAACACTCTTGAGGAAATCTTTGATGCCTATGCGCCAGATTACTTATCAGAGAGAGAAAGTGACCGTGATAGCATTATCTATCAGGTGGAATTGAATGGGAATTTAAAGAATGCATTATATGAATTTGCGGATAAGGCGGATGATTCTTTGTGTAATATACAAGCTAATGATTTATTAGAACAAATTCTTGATTCAGATGGGTATTATATTACTTTCAACTATACGCATACTTTGGAAGAAATTTATGATATACCATGGGAACAGATTTTACATATTCATGGTGAAGTAGGAGAAGACAATCTGGAATTAGGACATCCAAAAGGAAATTTTAAACCTGAAAAATATACTTATGATGCAAGAGGAAAAGGAAGAGGTCCTTATGTTGAAACTGAAATAGAAGAACATATTAACGGCATTGGAGACTATTATGTCAGAACTGCATATACAGAGTTAATTGATAAGTGCAAATCATTTTACAAAGAAATGAGAATTGACTTATTAAAAGACTTTCTGGATAAGAATCAATGTAAAATTGAAGAGATTATTGTTTATGGTCATTCTTGTGCAATTGATTTTGACTATTTTAGTTACCTAAATAAAAGATATTCAAATGCATATTGGAAGTTTTATGTAAGAGGAGCAGAACAGGAAAGTAATGTTCAGTATCTTATAATGGAAAATAGTATTAAAAATCCTGATATCATAAAAGTATAGAATATCTTTACAATTTAAACAAGTAATATAATCCGATTGATGTTCTTAAATGAATCTCAATCGGATTTTTGGTGTTAAGGAGATGAATTTTAATGAGTGCTACCATAGGTGCGGCACTGAAGAAAATAGCAGTTGCTCTGCTCACGGATAAAAAGGTAATAAAAACAATAGGCGGTATAATAATCGGCATAATCATAATTGTGGTTATGCCGATTGTTGCTGTTGTTTCCGTTTTTAACGGTAGTATGGATATTGACACTGACAAGCTCTATCAGTCCATACAGGAAAATATCTCAGCCGAGCAGATGGAAAATCTACAGCTTATTAACGACACAATGACAGAGGTTGAAAATCAACTGAAAAATAAAAAGTTGTCCGACTATAACATACAGGCAGAGGTTATCTATCTGTTTTCTCTGTCCGATAAATCAGAGGATGAGGACTTTGTAAAAAACTTTGTATCCTGTTTCAAGAAGAATCAGTCTGATGAGGATTTGGTAAATGCAGTCAATCAGAAATTCGGAACGGAGATTAAGTATGACGAGTTCCAAAAGATGATGCAGTCAATCAAGGGTGCGGAAATCAGTACCGCAGGCTTTACTGACAAGACCACGAAGAACAATCTCGACCTTGTCAAGTGGTGCGAGAACGCATACAAAAATGGCTGGGGTTATGTGTACGGCGGTTACGGTCAGGTCTGCACAAAACAATATCTCGACCAACAGGCGTCGTTGTTTCCCGGAAATAACGAGGCAGGCGGTGAAATGCGACAGGTCGGAGAGAAGTGGCTCGGCAAGAGAGTATGCGACTGCATAGGCTTGATAAAATCCTACGCTTGGTACAACGCTGACAGCGGAGAAATCGTTGCAGGCTCAAACGGTTTTACAGACTGCGGAGCAAATTCCATATGGAGCAATGTCACCGAAAGCGGACCGATTTCTAATATGCCCGATACCCCCGGACTTGCCGTCTGGATGGACGGACATATCGGAGTGTATATCGGCAATGGTGAAGTCATCGAAGCACAAGGCACAGCCTACGGAGTTGTCAAAACTCAGCTCTCAGGACGAAGCTGGACGAAGTGGCTGAAGATACCGAATATCAAATATGTAAATCAAAGCAATAAGAAATGACGAGGTGATTTTTTATGAAGAAAACAAGCGTAAGCATAATGTACGATGATGAAAAGTTGAATGCAATCAGGTTGTATATGTCACAGCGTGATTTGGATTTCAAGGAAGAGCTTGAAAAATCTGTGGACACTCTGTACGCAAAATATGTCCCTGCAAATGTCAGGGAGTTCATTGATATGAAAGGTTCACAGGTAAAAACACCTAAGCCTAAAAAGCCAAAGCCACAGGAAGAAAATACCGAGGTGGTAACTTGAAAAATCAGAATTTCGGAATAGAAATTGAAATGACCGGAATCACTCGCAGTACTGCGGCGAAAGTGATTGCCGGTTATTTTTATACAGACGCAACTCATGTCGGCGGTTGTTACGATGCGTATTCTGTCCGTGATAATGACGGCAGGATGTGGAAGATTATGCGTGACGCAAGCGTTAGATGTGAAAACCGTTCGGGACAGAATGCAAGCTCTCTGTACTCGGTTGAATTTGTCACTCCCATTTGTAACTATGATGATATAGAAACTATACAGGAGCTTGTCAGAAAGCTTCGTGGCGCAGGAGCGAGAGTCAACTCAAGCTGTGGTTTGCATTGTCATATTAATGCGGCTCCGCATACTCCGAAAACGCTTCGTAATATTGTAAACATTATGGCGGCTAAAGAGGATTTGCTCTACAAGGCATTAAAAGTGAATGTGTCAAGGGAACATTACTGTCAAAAGATGGACACACGCTTCCTTGATGAAATCAATAACCGTCCGCCGATGTCAATGAAGCAAATAAAATCAATGTGGTATGACGGCGAGGATTACAATTACCGACATTATGACGATACACGCTACCACGCTTTGAATCTTCACAGCGTGTTCTACAAGGGTACGATTGAATTTCGTCTTTTCAACTCCACCTTACACGCAGGTGAGGTCAAAAGTGCGATTCAACTATGCCTTGCAATCAGTCATCAGGCTTTAATTCAGAAGTCTGCAAGACACGCTAAAACTCAGTCAGATAATGAAAAATATACTTTTCGTACTTGGTTGCTCCGACTTGGCTTAATCGGTGACGAGTTCAAGACAGCTCGTCATCATCTGCTGAAAAATCTTGATGGCAACATTGCGTGGAAAGATCCTGCACAGGCTGAAAAGCAAAAGGAAAGGCTTGCCCAAAAACGAGCCGCAGATATGAACAATACAAATGAAAATATAAATATCAACGAACCCGAATCTGAAACTGCAACTGAGCAGAATGAGGATTCGGGTTTTGTTATGAGTATGTAAGGAGAGAAATCTATTATGAGTAAAAAATTATACATTGCCTACGGCAGTAATCTCAATCTTAAACAGATGAAATACCGATGCCCCACAGCAAGGCTTGTCGGCAAGGGCATAGTTGAAAATTACAAATTGCAGTTTAAGGGTATGCCTCACTGCTCCTATGCAACAATCGCACCTTGCGTCGGTAAGTCCGTTCCCGTTGCACTGTGGGAGCTTCAGCCGAGAGATGAAAAACTGCTTGACCGCTACGAGGGTTATCCTTCTCACTACTTCAAACAGGACTTGCCAGTAAAATTGAATAATGGCTCTGAACTGACTGCAATGGTTTACATTATGAATCTTAAGCAGCAGTTCGGTTTGCCCGGTGCAAGCTACTACGATACAGTATCGCAGGGTTACAAGGACTGCGGTTTTGACTTGAATGTTTTAAACGAAGCCGTGAATGACAGTGCCGAAAAATTTTACGAAAACCTTGAACAGAACAATCTTTTTGATTCACCCGATGAAGATGAAAATATGGGAATGGGCGGTATGGCTTTATGAATGAGAGAAAGAAATTGAAAAAGCAACTCGTTGATAAATATATTTTCAAAATGTATTTGTCTGTAAACGAAGTCAAGAATTTACTTTCCGAAAATCCAAAGAACAAGCACGACACTCTGTTTGCTTCACTTACAGTCGGCTGTGTGAAAATCAATGCTGTTGTATTTCCTACTCCCGATAAGATGCTCCTCGGCTTTGACATCCTCGTTAAGGATACTCCCGATAGTGAGGAATGGATTTGTTACGACACTTTAGGTGATGAAATAAAACTCAGCTCACGCAATATTGAGCAGGCTATGTTTGATATTCTGAATCGTGAGGTTAAGGAGTACGGACTGTCATATACAGAGTGTAATTTTGAAGTAATAAACGGCAAATCAATAAAAGCAGAATAACGGCGGTATTCTCACCACATTCGCCTCGTGTCGGATTTTAAAGGAGAAGTCGGAAAAGTATCCGAAATCAAAGAAAAATCGGAACAGGGCGGTTTGTGGCAAGGTGTGAAAATCAAAGTTACGGCAAATCGGGCAGTTTTTCAAGGGTAGGTATTTAAGCAGGATAAAGGCGTATTCCGTTGCAGAGCAACGGTCGCCGAAACACACCGACCGGCAACGCCGTTCGGGGATTATCAAAGGTGTTACTTATTTAAAGTTGTGTTACCGCTTGTATTCCGAACTGCCCGATTTTGCCGATTTTAAGAGGTTTTTTCTGAATACTCCAAGTGTTACCGAAAGGAAAGATGAAAAATGGACAACGACTCAAAGAGAATAGGACTGTATATAGGTAAGGATTTACTCAAAGCCTGTGACAATGCCATAGCGCAAACCAACGCAACATCACGAAGCGAATTCATTTCCAACGCAATAGAGTTTTACATTGCGTGGCTTAATTCAAAGAACATAAGTAAAGTGCTTACTCCTGCACTTGAATCCGTCATCAGTTCAAAAATTCTTGATACCGAGGATAGAATTGCAAGAGTGCTGTTCAAGCAAGGAGTTGAGCTTGCAATGCTGATGCATGTTGTTGCGGCGACCAATGATATTACCGAAGGTCAGCTGAAAGATTTAAGAAAAATATGTGTTGACGAGGTCAAACGAAACAGCGGTAAATATAAGTTTGATGATGCTGTAAGGTTTCAGAAAGGGTAAGCTATGCCGAGAATTATTATGAAATCGCCCTACATCAAACCGAATTCCAAAACTCATATCGGAAATTATGTTTCATACATTGCTACTCGTGACGGAGTTGAAATGGCTGACAGCACACAAAAGTTTATGGAAGCGACTTCGGTTCAGAAAAATATTATCAATAAATTATTGATAGATTATCCTGACTCAAAGGACTTGTATGAGTATCAGGATTATCTTGATAAGCCGAACAGAGGTAATGCAGATGAATTGATTTTGCGGATTGCTGAAACTCACGCAGAGTTATTCGGCGACCGAGAAAAATATGTAAGATACATCGCACAGCGACCGAGGGTTGAGAAAATATCTTCACACGGCTTATTTACCGATGGCGGTGTGCCGATAGTTTTATCTGATGTGCAGAAAGAGGTTGCAGAAAGCAAGAGTAATGTGTGGACGCATATCATTTCTCTAAAGCGAGAAGATGCGGAACGGCTGGGCTACAACAATGCAAAAGCTTGGATGAATCTAATTCGTTCACAGCGAAATATGATAGCGGAGAATATGAAAATCGCTCCCGAAAATTTCCGATGGTATGCGGCATTTCATAACGAGGGACATCATCCTCACATTCATATGATTGCATATTCTACAAAACCGAACGAAGCGTACCTGACGGAAAAGGGCATTGAAAATATCAAGTCAAATCTTGCAAAGGTAATCTTCCGTCAGGACTTGATAAGTATTTATCAGAAGCAAACCGAACATAGAGATAGGCTCCGTGCTGAGGCTCGTGATATTGTAGAGGATTTGGTTTCAAAGATTAACTCTGAAATATATATCAGCGTATCAATTCAGCATAAGCTGTTGGAGCTTGCCGACAGGCTTTCAAAAACGAAAGGTAAAAAGGTTTACGGTTATCTTAAACCTGATGTAAAAGCAATCGTTGATTCCATTGTTGAAGAGCTTGCCAACGACAGCAGAATTAAAAAGCTGTATGATCTTTGGTATGAGCAAAAAGAAAATACAATCCGTACTTACACAGATGAAATTCCTGATAGGATTCCGCTTGCCAAAAATAAGGAATTCAAGTCAATCAAGAATGCAATAATCAAGGAAGCGTTGAAATTAATTCCTAACGAAGATGAAGTGGAATCAAAAGAGAATACAGACGAAGAATCTGTTTCAAATCCCTTTGAATATGAAGAAAACACCTCTGTCGAATCAGTCTTTGATTCAGGCAGAGGTGTTCTGTATCCTCGTTATTCAATTAAAACCAACAGCAACAGCGTTGCAGTTTCCTCTCTTTATCTCCTGCGTTACCTCTGCAATATGCTTCAAAGTAGGCTTCGCTTTGAAGAAAAGCAGAAAGCACAAAGGACAGATAAAAAGTTACAGCAGAAGATAAATGATAAAAAGCAGGCTCAGGGGTTGAAAATGTAAGTTTGATAAATTGGAGTCTGTATTATTTATTTAAAAAGTCTGTCATCTCACTAATCATATTTTCAATTGATTTCACTCTATCACTAATCCCAGATTGCATCCTCGGATGCTTATCTTTAATAACTTCTTTTTCTTTAGCTTTTCTCATTTTTTTATCAGATTCTGAGATTAACAGTTTAAAAGCAAGCGTAATGTTATAGTTTTCAATCATTTCTTTCGTAAATCCAAGATATCCATTCCCTTTGATTATTTCATACAAGTGGGTAGCACATCTTACTAAAACAAATACTGATTCTCCCACATAAAGCAATTCTTCCTTGCTATTTATTTGAACATATATCTCATAAATGCCAGCTCCAATTGCTTCCACAAATTTGTCTTCAAAGAATTTTACTTTGATATTCATTTATTCCTCCGCTACAACTTCCGATTTATCAATCAGTAATTTTGATATTATCATACCACATATAAAGGTGTTTGTCTATCAAAAAGCAACCCACCGCCAAGGAACAACTGCGCCTAAATGCTGACAGGTGCCACCTGTCACAGTGATAAGAGAAAAACTACCCACTATAAGATATTACAGCAGAAAAGAAAAATATATTATACTCAAGGAAGTGATTAAAATATCAACCTACATTCATTTTACAAAAGAACAAAGAGAACAGGCAAGGCGAACAGACCTTGCTATTTTTTTAGTCAGTCGAGGCGAGAAAGTCAAGAAATCAGGTTCGGAATATGAATGGCTTGACGGCTCGCAAAAGGTTACAATCAGAGGACACCTCTGGTATCATCAGTACAAACAAAAGGGCGGTGATGCGGTTGACTTCGTCCGCAGATTTTACAACAAGGACTATACCGAAGCGGTTCAAATGCTTTTGAATAACGGTGGCAGTCAAATCATAACATCACCGCCCATAGAAAAAGAGCATAAACCCTTTAAACTGCCACCGAGGAATGACAGAATGAGCCGAGTTTTTTCTTATCTGCTGTTGACTCGTGGTATTGATAAAGATGTTTTGTATGAGTTCGTGCGGCGGAAAATGATTTATGAATCGTCAGACTTTCACAACGCTGTCTTTGTCGGCTACGATTCAAGCGGTAAGCCTCGTCACGCACATAAGAGAGGAACGGTGACGAGTAATCCGTATAAGGGAAATGTTGCAGGCAGTCAGCCTGAGTTCAGCTTTCATTGGCACGGCACAAGCGACAAGATGTTTTTATTCGAAGCTCCCATTGATATGCTTTCTTACATTTCAATGCACAAGGAAAACTGGCAAGAACACAGCTATGCGGCATCCTGTTCCGTTTCGGACAGGGTGCTTTTTCAATGTCTTAAAGATAATCCAAACATCAAAAATGTCTATTTGTGTTTTGATAATGATGAAGCAGGACAGGTAGCAAACAAACGCATAGCCGATAAATTAAACTCAATGAATATCAAAAGCGAAATCCTCATTCCTATCCATAAAGACTGGAATGAGGATTTAACTTTATCAGAAAAAGGAGATGAACGAATATGCCATCAGGTATTGTAACTTTGATAATTGTAACAGGTTCAATGTTGGCTTTGTTTGTGATTATTACAACAGTTGGTAATAACTATTCTCTTAACCGAATAAAAAACAAAACTGTCGGACAAGGTCAGCACGGAACTGCTCGTTGGGCGACCAAAAAGGAAATCAAGAGAACTTACAAGCAAATTGATTTTCAGCCTAACGAGTGGAGAAATAATCCTGAAAGCAGACCAACTGAACAAGGAATAGTTGTTGGCTGTAAGAACAGCAGGAAAGGAACAACCGCAATGGTTGATACTGGCGATGTTCACGCTCTGATGATTGGTGCGGCAGGCGTCGGCAAGACCGCATATTGGCTTTACCCGTGCATTGAGTATGCCTGCGCTACTGGTATGTCATTTTTGTCAACCGACACAAAGGGTGATGTAGTTCGGAATTATGGAACGATTGCAGAAAAGTATTACGGCTACAAAATTTCAGTAATAGATTTGCGTAACCCAACACGCTCTCACGGCAACAATCTCCTGCATCTTGTGAATAAGTATATGGACTTATACAAAGCCGAGCCCGAACAGCTTGTTTACAAGGCAAGAGCAGAAAAGTATGCAAAAATCATTTCAAAAACAATTATCCTATCAGGAATGGACTCGGCTTCATTCGGACAGAACGCTTACTTTTATGATGCGGCAGAGGGACTTTTAACAGCAACTATTCTGCTTGTTTCGGAATTCTGCGAACACGAAGAACGGCATATTGTTTCGGTATTCAAAATCATTCAGGAGTTACTTGCTCCGACCAACAAGAAAGGCAAAAATCAGTTTCAGCTATTAATGGATTATCTTCCCGATGACCACAAGGCAAAATGGTTTGCAGGGGCGGCTCTCAACACAGCCGAGCAGAGTATGTCAAGCGTTATGAGTACAGCTTTGTCAAGGCTGAATGCTTTTCTCGACTCCGAGCTTGAACAGCTTTTGTGTTTTGATACAGAAATAGACGCTGAAAAATTCTGCAATGAAAAGTGTGCAATCTTCATTGTAATGCCTGAGGAAAACCCTAACACATTCTTTATGGTTTCGCTTATTATCCAACAGCTTTACCGTGAAATACTGTCAGTCGCAGATGAAAACGGCGGTGTACTGAAAAACCGCTGTGTGTTCTTCTGCGATGAATTTGGAACCTTGCCAAAGATTGATTCAGCCGAGATGATGTTCTCTGCCTCCCGTTCAAGGCGTTTGCAGATAGTTCCGATAATCCAATCCTTTGCACAGTTGGAGAAAAATTACGGCAAAGAGGGTGCTGATGTAATTATCGACAACACACAGCTCACAATCTTCGGCGGATTTGCTCCCAACAGCACAAGTGCGGAAGTCCTATCAAAAGCACTCGGTTCAAGAACAGTAATGTCAGGCTCAGTAAGCAAGAGCAAAAACGATCCGTCACAATCCTTGCAAATGATTGAGCGACCATTGATGACTCCCGATGAGTTGAAGTCACTTCCAAAAGGCACATTTGTAGTTATGAAAACAGGCTTTTATCCCATGAAAGTCAAACTTAAATTGTTCTTCAAATGGGGTATTAAATTTGAGGAAAAGTATGAGGTCATGGAAAACGGCAATCGTGAAGTTCACTACGCAAACCGTTCGGAGTTGTTCAACAACATAATCCAGACATACTCTCCTCAATATCTTGAACAGCCAGTAAATGATTCGGATTTTGATGAAGCAAGCAGTGAGAAAAAGAAGAAAAATGAAAATATTAAAACCTCTCCAAATGTAGAACAGACCGAAAGTGACAATACTGCAAATTCTGAACAGAAATATGAGCCAACAGAAGAACCCGGAAATTCAATGGTTGAACAGAACGCAGACAAGCAAAGAAAAGTAGTCATAAGAACTGAAAGACTACCTCAGGAGGGGCTGGACAATGAGTAGATTAACTTATCTCTATCAAATGGACTTACCCCACAGAGCCGTAGCTGTCTATACCTATCTCTACGACAGAGCAAACAAAAACGGCGAATGCTGGCCTTCGGTAAAAACAATAGCAGGCGACATAAAGCTGTCGTCTGCCACAGCACGCAGAGCTATTAAAGATTTGAAAAAAGCCGGATTAATAGAAACCGAACAACGATACCGTGAAAAAGGCGGTAAGAGTAGTTTACTGTACAAAATACTTAATCGGTAAAAATATAAACCCAACTGCAAAACATTTTATATTTGCAGTTGGGTTGGGTAATATTATAAATTAGATGTCGCTCTACCGATATCGGCGGTAGAATTATGAGGCTGAAATGTAATTGTAGTATTGAAAGTTTTTTGATTATCTTTATATGTCATGCTCATAATTCCGTCATATTTATTAACTACTCTTTTAATACTTTTTATGCCGATACCGTGCATTCCGGAATCTTTCTTTGATGATATAATATTCTCATTGACTTGCAGAGGTTTTTTATCACTGGAATTTAAAACGCTTATTACGAGAAAATTAGAATTTCTTATATCAATAGAAAAAATGATAAATTTATTTTCAGATTGTCTTGCTGCTTCAGTAGAGTTTGCAAGTAAATTATCAAATAAAGATGTTATGTCAGGCTCACTCATAAAGTTAATTTGAGTATTTTGAATATTTACATCAAAACTGATATTTTCGTTTTTACAAATTTTATAATATCTGTTAGTAATTAGATTAAGCAATGCATTATTGCTATAATCAATTGGATTCATTATATCAAAATCGTTTTCTATGTTATTGATATAATCTATTATATCCGCATCGTTATTCATAGAGAGCATTTTTAATGAATTTAGGTGCTTTGTTATATCATGAATCAAAACCTTAGAATTTTCATTTTGTTCTTTTAAGAGTTCATAGTATGAAACACTGTTATCTTCTTTTTGTTGTGCCAAAAGAAGCTCAGTATATTTTCGATTAGTTTTTACTGTTTTATCATGAACATAAAACACAACAATATTTGATAACAATGATAGTAAATTGCAAATCACTAATGCAAATTTAAAATTTTCATTCACACTGTATTCAATACATAAAAATATTGAGGTATACATAAAGGCTATGGAAGCAATAGGGAGAATACAAAGGAATAGAGAAGAATACAATCCATCACTTTTATATTCTTTTGAAGAAAATCTGGCTGAAAAATGTACAGTAACAAAATACAACAATTTGCTGATTGTTGCTTGAATTATGAGCATATATTTATCATTGAAACAAATGTCTAAATCAACAGAGAATAAAACGGAAAAAATAAAAAATACAAGTATTTCCGTGATAATCATAAATGAGAGCAATAAAAATGAATGAAACAGGCTTGACTTTATATTTGCTTCATAACATAAAATGAGAATTACAAAATTGCAAACGAAGAAAGACAATAAATTTAATGCAGGAATATTTAGTTTTGCAACTGAAAAAGAAATGATACTACTAATAGAAACTACAAGAAAGATTATCCTATAATTTTTTTTAAGTTTGAATTTCTTATTAAAATAAATAATAGAAATTATTGTTTCAATTACAAAAACGATTGCATAACATAAATCTGAAATCATACCGTCACCCCAATATATTTTTGAAAAGAATCTTTAAATGAGGTATAGAATCTTCTTGATATAGGTATATGTTCAAATTTTTTTTCGTTTGCTGATAAAGTAATGTCTGTTTTACTGAAGTTTGTTACATTTTTTAAATTGACGATGTAGCTACAATGTGATTGAGCGAAGTAATCATATTCGTTTAATAACTTTTTCCAAAAGTCAAAATTATTTTGTGTTTGTAATTTTTTGTCTTTTGTAAATATACATGCCTTTCGATTTTCAATAGTTATATATAAGATGTCTCGAGTGAATACATTGTAGAACCCATCATATGTTTCAACAGCAATGTTTTGTGTGCTTTTCTGGTATAGATTAATAGCAATATCTATATTTTTCATAAACCTGTTTTTGTCTAGCGGTTTAGAAAGATATCTAAATACCTTGAGATCCATTGCGTCATCTAAATATGCATGGAAAGAAGTAACGATGAAAATAATTATATTAGGATTTATCTTTTGTAAATGCTTAGTTATAGTTAGTCCATTGATACCAGGCATTTCAATGTCAATAAAAGCAATATCAAAATTTTCCTTTTTTTGTTTAACATTATCACCGCAAGTATAGGATGATATTTCAAAATTTAGTTTTCTCTTCTTGGTTATAGCATTAAGGAAAACAGAGATTTGTTTAATTATATTGATATCGTCATCACAAATTATAATCTTCATAGTTATAATCCTCCTATTATAAGAATTATAACACAAAAAAATACAAATGTCACCTTATTTTTCTTGTTCTGATAATATTATTTCAATTATTTTTGAGATAAGGGATAGTGATTTCTCGTTACAAAGTAAAAGATTGTCAGAAATATTTTTTGGAATATTTTTTGACTTTATATTTCCTAAAAGTAAATAATCTGGAGTAACATCCAATTTTTCGAAGATTTTAGCAAATATTTCTAAACTTGGAATAGAGTGTCCATTTTCAATATTTGATATATGGTTATTTGATAAGTCCGTTACTTCAGCCAGATAGTTTTGCTTCATTTTTAACTCATGACGTCTTTGAGAAATCCTAAGACCAATTTTATCGTAGTCAACAGTCATAATATCACCAATAATATAGTAACAATTTTTTATGAAATAATGAACAAACCTAAAAAGAATAATACTTTTTAAATTGTAAAAAATCAAATACTTTTGTATTAGTTTCGTTTCAGTTTGAATATTGTCGGATTTTATGAGAAAAATGACCACTTTTGAAATATTTTGAACCAATTTTACAAAATCTCACAAAAATATTAATCGATATGATAAAATATCCCAAAAGGAGGTCGTTTGTAATGAAAAATGAAAAAATGGTGTCAAACAAGGTGAAGAAAGGAATTAAATGCTGTTTAGTTACAGCACTAAAATCTAACGCTAATTCTTCTGGTTGCTTCTTTATCTATCAGCCAAAAGCACCTAATGAGTTTGAAAGATTTAAGAAGATTAAATGATTAAATTGATTTCCGACAAAGTCGCCTGCTACTTATGCAAAGATGAAGATTGTAAAGATAACTATGGTTTATACGAGTATGCTGTGTACATCATATTATCCTCATTATTCCATATTGCGACAATTATTGTTTTAGGATTGTGCTTCAATTTATTAGTTGAAAGTTTGATGTTTTATTTTTCTTTTATATCTATTCGCAAGTTTGCAGGCGGCTACCATGCTAAAACGCCAGTAAGATGTTATGTGTTTTCTGTGATTTCGACAGTATTTATCCTAGTTGTAATGAAAATTATACTCGTTGTTGATTCGCTGCTTATTATGTATGGATTATTATCACTGGACTTAATATGCGTTATTCTAATTTGCATGTTGTCTCCAATAGATACAGATAATAATCCTTTGAATAACAGAGAAAAAAAAGTATACAAAACAATATCTGTAGTCGCTTCTATTACCATTTTTGGGGTTTCGTATGTGTTAATGCTTTTCTCCTTAAGTAATATCGGAGCATCCTTTATATTTGGTATGTTTATGAGTACTTTAGTGCTGATTTTAGGGGCAGTATTAAGAAATTAGAGGGTAAGTTATGAATAAATATAATGAAAATCAATTTATTTTACAACTTTGTAAAATAAATACATATGACAGAGAAAAGATGATCTCATTAATAAATGACGGACTTGATTATCCATACATTTTAGGCCATTTATTATATAACCGAGTTGGTGGTGCTGCTTATACTGTTTTAAAAGAAAGTAATTTATTATTTAATATGAACCGTGAGTTTCGTAATACACTTAAAATGGTTTATGACTGTAATTGTATTAGACAAGACAGTAGTAAGAAAGTACTCAGCTTATTATGTAGAATGTTTGATAATATTGGAGTTCCTTACGCATTGCTAAAAGGTTCCTTTTTAGTTGATATATACAGTAAAGGAATTCGTACTTCTAATGATGTGGATATCTTAGTTAATCAAAATAATATTTCTGCGATTACTGAAATGTTAAGGAGCAATGGTTTTAAACAGGGCAATATACGCAGTGGGAAATTTCTTGAAGCTACTCGTTTAGAAATACTGTCATCAAGACTTAATAGGGGGGAAACAGTTCCTTTTATAAAAGAAGTAGATTTGCCACAAATGGAGTTTTGTGAGATTGATATCAATTATTCTTTCGATTATAAAGCTCGACAAGAAACTAATATTGTAGAAGAATTTTTAAATAATACACAGCCAAGTATAAATACAGAATATGGTAGCATGAATACATTGAAAATTAGTTATTTTTTGATTCAGCTTTGTTTACATTTATATAAAGAGGCTACTGTGCTGAATTGGGTAAAAATGGGTAGAGATATTTCTTTGTATAAGTATATGGATATATATGTATTTATCTATAAATTTTTTGATGAAAATTTTAGTGATGAATTCATATCTATAGTAAAAAAATACAGTTTAGAAAGAGAGTGTTATTACACTCTATATTATACGAAATTACTTTTTGATATAAGTGATGAGTATTTGAACAATATTTTAAAATGTATATGTCCAACAAATTTAGAATATTTAAAGCATATCTTTGATCCTGAAACCAAAAAAATGTATGAATTTAAGGATAGTTATATGGATTGGGCTTTTTCAAACAATAAATTGGAGAAATTATATGAAATTAATTATGGGTAAAAACAATTATCCCGGAAAGCTTATAGTTTTCTGTGGATTAGATGGTAGTGGTAAAACAACATTAATAAATTATTTAAATGACTACCTATGCAAACTATCTTTAAATCCTATTCTGACAAAACAACCGACACCTGATATGAGAAATAATCATATTTTTAGAGTTTTTCAGGATCAGGATAATAAGGAGAACTTTGATTATAGAGCACTTTCCTTAATGGCTGCTTCAGACAGACTTCAACATAATAAAAGTGTTATCATTCCAGCTTTAGAGCAAGGTAAGACTATAGTGAGCGATAGATACTTTTATTCGTGTTTAGCTAATCTTCAATCTAGAGGATATATGGAAGATATATGGATTTATGATATCGCTAAAAATATTCCACTCCCAAACTTGTCTTTCTTTTTAGATATAGATGTAGACGAAGCTATAAGAAGAGTGAGAAAGAGACCTGACGAAAAGGAAAGATACATTGATGTTGAATTACAGTATAAGCTTAGAGAAAACTACTTGAAAATTGCAGAAGCAATAGGCGGTATTATTATTCGAACTGATAATACTGTCAATGAATCCTTTTGTGTAGTTAGAAATAGCATAGATAACTTATTTTTGATAGGAGAAGAATGAAATGGAATCATCGAAGATATTGGATATCATTAAATCAGTTTCACCTTATGAATCAGAAATCGAGTATGATTCTAATTTAAAGGATGATTTAGGATTTAGCAGTTTGAAAATGGTTGAACTGATCCTTGAAATTGAAACTGTGTATGGAATTGAATTTGACGATAGTGATTTAGATGTTTCAAAAATTAATACTGTTAAGGATTTAGAAAATTTAGTGTGTGAATATTTAAAATGAACATATTGCTAAAGTATTTGTATGAAAAAATGAGTGAATTTCCAAATTCATTAATTTCCGATGAAAATGAGAAAATAACATACGGAGAGTTAATAGAATTTGCAGAAACCCATCATACAATTTTTTTAAATAGGAAATATGGGATAGTTTGCAAAGGAGTTATTAATACTATTAAAGCAATTTTTTGTTGTCTATTTTCTGATGTGACAGCGGTTATTATGTCTGATAAATATGGAAAATCGTATTGCCAGAAAATTATAAATAAAACAAAAATATCATATCTGGTTGATGATTCTGGTATTAAATGCATTGCTCCGGAAATCGAAGAAAAAGAGGATATATCGGATGTAGCTTATATAATGTGTACATCAGGTACTACAGGCGAACCGAAAGCTGCGATGATTACTTATAATAATATTTTGTGTAATATAAAGGATATCGGTAAGTATTTTAATATTAATAGTAGTGACACCATTTTAATTACTCGTCCGTTATGTCATGCTTCTGCACTTGTGGGTGAGCTTTTTGTTTCATTAATGTGTGGGGCAAATATTGTTGTTAATGGTTTGGATTATAATCCCTTCTTGATTTATAGAACTTTGTGTAAAGAAAAAATTACAGTTTTCTGTGCTACTCCAACCGTGTGCTATCAGCTTGCCGATATTTGCAGTAGAAAAGAAGATAGAATAAATATAAGGAAAATTGCCATTAGCGGCGAATGTATGACTAGAATTGTTGCCCATAAGTTGTTGAATACATTTCAAGACTCTGAATTATTTAATGTTTATGGTTTAACCGAGGCTTCTCCTAGAGTCTCATATCTATCACCAGATTTGTTTAATAAAAAACCTGAATCAGTAGGAGCGGCATTAGATTCTGTGAAATTGAAGATAGTCGATGGTGAGTTGTATGTAAGCGGAGATAGCGTTATGAAAGGATATTACGAAGATCCAGAATTAACTAAAAAAACAATACAAGAAGGCTGGCTGAAGACGGGAGATATGGCTTCGTTTGATTCTGAAGGTTTGCTATATATAAAGGGTAGAAAAGACAACTTAATAATTCGTGCTGGTATTAACATATATCCTCAAGAAATTGAAAATGTTCTATTGCAAGATGAGCATATAAAGAATGTTATAGCGTATCGAATTAAAAATGATATTGCGGGGGATAGGATTGGTTTGAAAGTTGAGACGAATAATCTTACAGAGGAAGAAATATTTAATATTTGTAAAAAGTTACTTCCTACCTATCAACTTCCAGATGTTATCAAATGCGTAGATAAGCTACCTCAAAGCACGAACGGGAAATTAATAAGATGTAGTTAAGGTAATTATCTTGAAGGGAAAGATAAAATGATAAAAAAGATATTAAGTGTTGTTGTTTTGCTAATCGTGTTATTGGGATGTTGTGCATGTGAAAAGAATAGCGCAATTAAGAAAAATGAATTTGAAGTGTTATCTAGTGATGACAATATTTTTAAATATGTACCTATAGAAAATATATCAAAGTATCAACATGTTGAATTAGTTGATGAGTTTGAGAGCGAGATTAGTACAGGTTATAAAAATGAAGATGGTACATATACGCTTTATATTTTTTCCTCTCCCATTAGATATAAAAAGGGGGTTTCCAATTTTGTTGATGTTGATAATAGATTAAAGAATATATATTCAGGAAGATACTTTGAAAATGGATTTTTTTACACGAATAACGAGGGATATGTTTCATCATTCTTTCCTAAAACATTAAATGAAGATAATAATTTTTTATTAGAAAACGATTTATATGAACTGAGTTTTACCTTAGATAACATTGACTCTGAGGGTGAATTTCAATCGCAAAAGGAGAGTATCTGGGGGCAAAAAAACGATTCTATTATATATTCTTGTGATGACTACCAAGTTAATGCATATGCAACAAAGGCTGGAATTAGAACTGAAATTGTATTAAACAGTTTGCCAAAAGATAATAAAATCAAATTCACTGTAAAAAGTCCTGATCTAAGAAAAAAAGTTGAGAATGATTATATTATATTTGTTGATGATACAAGAAGTCAGGATAATCAAATCCAGTCAATTGTTAGAACCCCTATTGTAAAAGATTCATATAGTGGTAGTTCTAATGAAGAAGATCCACATTTGTTTTTAAATAATAGGATTGAGACGGAGAGTATCGACAAAGGCGTGCACACAGTAAGTTTTGTTTTAGATGAAGCAGTAAAGAATTCCGAGAATATCAAGTTTCCTGTGTTCATGGACATATTATGGGATATGCACACAGGAAAACAACCAGATTCGTCTGTATATTCTGAAAAACCATATGATAATAACTATTTACAAGAATATAGTGTTGTGGGAAATAGTCCGTTTTTCGGTACTGGACAGAATTATTTGAGACTTAGGTTAAACGAATATATAGACGATAATCCTAGCAATGTAAAATCAGCAACTTATTATACATATGAAATGTCTGGATTTAATACTAAATCGGAGATTACCCTTAATAAGGTTGAATCGTTCTGGTCTAGTAGCGAAATGAATTGGATGACTAGGGTGGAGCCTGGATATAATATAAGCTCAAAATCAATACAAAAATCAGGGTATGTGGACTTTGATATTACTGAAATAGCAAAAAAAGCCCTAGAAGATGAAACATGCGATACGGAATCATATGGAATTGCAATGGTTGGAAATAATGTAAAGAACTCATATAGAATTTTCGCATCATCAGATAATCCTCTGTTTCCTCCTTTTGAGGCAATAACTTTTTATGATATGCCAGAAAATATTAATATTTATAGAAAATAAAAAGGATATACCTAAATATATGGCTTATAAAAAGAAATTATTAACTAAAATATCACCTCAAAAGGTAGATAACTTAAATTGTTATGATAATAATATTATTGCTGATATTTCTAGATTTTTTCAACGAGATTATCAAATATCATTGTTGGGAGAGTTCGACTTTACATATAGGAATATAGATGAAATAAATAACCTATTGGATTACAATTATATATTTACTGGTGATATATTATATGTTCCATACATGTTATCTAAGTGCGTAGGCATATCGCTTGAACACATTGAGATAAGAGAAAAAGATAATCTCATTATGTTTATTGAGAGAATATCGAGTTACATAGACACTGAGTTTCCGGTTGGTATAGGAATGGATTCATATTATCTTCCTTGGAATCCCCAATATAATATTTTGCATAGAAGACATTATTTTCTTATTATTGGTTTAGATTTGCAAGAAAATATTTTTTATTGTTTGGATAGCTATCTTTCAAATAAAATACAAAAGATACCTATACCTCTTGTTTATAGAAAATTTGATAGATTAATATTAGTTAATAAAATCTCAAAAGAAAAGTCATATTCAATAAATAATATTATGGAAGATATTCAGAAATATTTACTAAATAGCGGAAAAAAATTCAGTTGTGATACAATTAGAAATTTTTCAAAAGATATTATGAATACAAGATTTTTTGTGGATCAGAAGGTAACTGGGCATGTATTGGAAAATTCAAATTTCTTATTTTTTTCTTCTGTAATACATTTTCTCTTTTGTACCAAGCCAACATTTATCAATTTCTCTAACGAATACAAAATAGCAGGTGCTGTTTCGCCCAGTTTTGTCGCTATTTCATTTACTGTATTTTTTCCATATGCTATCTGTTCAATAATATTATTCACCAATGAAATATCCGAAAATTCCTGCGTCAACAAATTTCTTGT